>Ga0306924_10000150_pt1 | contig 51247 bp, 41 predicted proteins | sample sta12Can44000111_FD_203756 | JGI IMG/M metagenome (GOLD analysis project Ga0306924, IMG submission 203756) | Lab enrichment of tropical soil microbial communities from Luquillo Experimental Forest, Puerto Rico - statanox.12C.anox.44.000.111 (v2)... | ecosystem: Environmental > Terrestrial >... | reverse complement strand
TCTGGTATCCCGTTCGCCAAGTCAGCATCAGGAACGCGACGACGCAGGCTAGCAGGAGCGGGAACCAACCGCCCGCGAGCAGCTTTGTCGCGTTAGCGGCGACGAAGATAAATTCGACGACGAGCAGCGATCCGTTGACGGCCGCAACGGCGAGCGGGTTGTAGCCCCATTGCAGGGCGACCAGGGCTGCGAGGACCGTGGTGACCGCCATCAGCATCGAGACGGCGATGCCGTAGGCGCCCCCGAGCGCGCCGGAGGAGCCGAAGGTGATGACCGCCCCGAGCGTGCCGGTGGCGAGCAGCCAATTTACCATCGGCATGTAGATCTGCCCCTTCTCGTGGCTGGCTGTATGGAGCACGCGCATGCGCGGCAGAAAGCCGAGCTGGATCGCCTGCTGAGTGAGCGAGTACGCGCCGGAGATGATGGCCTGCGAGGCGATGATGGTCGCCACCGTCGCGAACGCTACCATCGGATAATGGAGCCATCTCGGCACGAGCAGATAGAATGGATTCTGGATGGCGCTGGGGTCGGCCAGAAGCAGCCCTCCCTGGCCGAAATAATTCAAGACCAGAGCGGGCAATACGACAGCGAACCAGCCGAGGCGGACCGGCAAGCGGCCGAAATGGCCCATATCCGCGTACATCGCCTCAGCGCCGGTGACCACGAGGAAGGCGGCGCCGAGCACGGCGAAACCGATGCCCGGTCCCGCATGAAGCAGGTAGATCAGCGCATGATGCGGGCTGAGTGCGCTCAGAATGCCGGGTTCCCCAATGATGCCGCGCAGGCCGAGCAGGCCGATCGCGACGAACCAGATCAGCATTACCGGCCCGAAGATGTTGCCGATGAACGCGGTTCCCTTGCGCTGGACCAAGAACAAGCCAACCAGGATCGCGATGCTGATCGGCACGATGACCGGCGCGAGTTGGGGCGCGTCGAGCTTGAGGCCTTCCACGGCACTCAGCACCGAGATGGCCGGCGTGATGACGCCATCGCCGTACAGCAGTGCCGCACCGATCAGCCCGACGATCAGCAGAGAGGCGCGCCAGCTCCCAGCCGGCGCACGCCGGACATCGAGAAGCGCCAACAGCGCGACGATGCCGCCCTCGCCATGGTTGTCGGCGCGCAGGATCAGGATGGCGTATTTGAAAGAGACAATCACGATCAGCGACCAGAGGATCACCGACACGATGCCGATGATGGTTTCGGGCGAGATCGTTCCGGCGGCGTCTGCGGCCTGCTTGAATCCATAGAGCGGGCTCGTGCCGATATCGCCGTAGACGATGCCGAGCGCCGCGAGAGTGGCGGCGGCGGGCAGTTGCCTTGCTTCAGTCCGGAGCAGCGCCGCCGCTTGAAGGGTTCTGGCCATTGCTGCGTCCTCCCCAACCTCCGCAAGTCTGAGCCGAAACTCCCGCAAAGAGAACAAGCGGATGTCAGGGTCCTCGGAATCACTCCTGCTATCGCTTCGTACCCGCTCTCGTGCAATGATCAGCGGTCTTGCGGAACAGAGCCGTCAGCAGCTGGGGAGGCGAGGATCGACGCGGTCTCGATTTGGCAGAACCTGGTGGCGCATTTCGAGCAGCTCGAGAGGCATCTGCTCGATGAAATTCTCCTCTTTGCCAATCTGACCCAGATCCCGCCGTCATCCTGACCGGCGGCGTCGCTTGGCTCGTCTGCCGGCCGATACGGCGCTGGACCACGAGCTGGGTGGAGCGGGTTCCAGAGCATCATCATCTCGACTGGGTGGTATCTCACCGGTCATGGGTTACCGACCGGCTGGTGCCACTGATCACGCCCATCGCCTGGGCCATCGGGTTATGGATTTCCGTTGCGGTTGCCGAGCGCGCCGGATGGCCGCACGGGGTCGCCCACCATCGTCAATTTGGTACTCGCGTGGCTGGTGATTCGGCTCGCGGCAGCTCTCGTCCCCTACGCGGCGCTGGCGTGCTGATCGCAGTGCTCGCCTGGCTGGTGGCCGCGCTCAACATTGTGCATCTGCTCGGGCCGACGCTCGATTTGCTCGATAGCGTCGCGGTCGTGGTTGGCGGGCTCAGGGTCTCGATCCTGACCGTCGTCAAGGGCGTGCTCTCGCTCGCCATGCTGCTGTGGGCCGCCACCGTCGCGTCCAACCTGTTCGAGCGCCGCATCACCCGCGTTCCCGAAATCACCCCCCGCGCGCGGGTGCTCCTCGGCAAGCTGCTCAAGGCTACCCTGGTCACTTTGGCCGTGGTGTTTTCGTGACCAGCATCGGTATCGATCTCACTACCTTTGCGCTGTTCACCGGAGCGCTCGGGGTCGGTGTTGGATTGGGGTTACAGCGGACCGTCTCGAACCTGTTCAGCGGGATCGTTCTGCTGCTGGACAAGTCGATCAAGCCGGGTGACGTGATCGAGGTGGGCGGCACCTATGGTTGGGTTACTTCGCTTGGCGCCCGTTATGTGTCGGTAGAGACGCGCGACGGCATGGAGTTTCTGATTCCAAACGAGGACATCATCACCCATCAGGTGGTCAATTGGTCGCACAAGAGTGATGGCCTCCGACTTAAAGTGCCGGTCCGTGTCCCTCACGATGCCGGTCTTGACCAGGCGCTCGCCCTGATGCATGAGGCGGCGAGCTATCCGGAGCGCGTGCTGGCGGTGCCGGCGCCGAACGCCCTGATCATGGCCTTTGGCGAGAGTGCGATCGAACTCGAGCTGCGGTTCTGGATCGAGGACGCCCAGAATGGCGTCCACAACGTCAAGAGCCAGGTCCTTTACGAGATCTGGCGATTGTTTCAGCAGCAAGGCATTCGCATTCCGTATCCCAAGCGGGATCTTTACGTGCGCTCCGATGCGCCGGCCACTTTTGCTGAGGCTGGTGATCGACGATATCGCCAATCGTGAGGCAATGCGCGCGGCCGGCCGCCCGAACCGTGCCGCCACGACCTTCGCTTCCTCGATCATCCGCGAACCCTTGCCGGGGCGGGAGGCCGTTTGTCTAGTCTCGCCCGACACGGACATGGCGCAGCCGCGCCGCGTCGTCGATCCCCTCTTGGATGCCCACGATTTGCCCGGCGCCTCCTTTGGCACGAGCCGGCCGTTGCAGCTCCCGGGCTTTTCGGTCGCGGTCGGCAAGATGGCGGCTGCGGTTCGCCGCACCGGCGGCGACCAGGCCTACACGAGGATCCGCTGGGAGCCCGACCCACTGATCCAACGCATCGTTTCCGGCTGGCCGCAGGCGCTCGCCGCCCACCGCGCGGCCGCCCTCGGCTTCACCGCCGACAGTGGCATCGACGAGGCTGTCCAGGCCTTCATCGAAGACGATCTCGCAATGCGAAAACGGCTCGCCTGAGCTCGAGAGGCGCCCGGCGCCACCATCTTCACGACACGATCAAAGCCTATGCTGGAGCGTGGCTGAGGGAGCAAAACCCTCGGCCCGGGTTCTCCAGTTACATCCCGCTGGAGGCGCTTTTAGCGGTCAAAACTGCGTCAAAGCCCCCCTGATGTGGCGTCAAAGCCTCCCTGATGTGGCGTCAAAGCAGTGTCCGAAATGGATCATAAGTATTTGATAAATGGTGATTTTAGCGAGGCTAGGTTGGCCTTGATAAAAAATTCCCCCTGTTTTCCCGGTTTAGCAGGGGGGCCAGCGTGCAGCGGTACTCGGCATACTGTTGGACAGGCGCTCGTCGGGCGTGGCAATTTGCTCCGGGCTCGCACGCTCTGTGGCTCGACAGGAGATGCCCCCGATGAAGCTGCTTCGCTACGGACCCGCCGGTCAGGAAAAGCCGGGTCTGCTCGATCGCGACGGCAGGATCCGCGACCTCTCTGGCGCGGTCCGCGACATCGCCGGCGAGGCGCTGGCACCAGCCGCGCTCGACCGATTGCGCCGCCTCGATCCCGCGACGCTGCCGCTGGTTCCCGGCACACCGCGTCTTGGCCCGTGCGTCGGCTCGGTGTCCAAAATCGTCGCCATCGGCCTCAATTACCGCTTGCACGCGCAGGAGGCGGGTGCCGCCATCCCCTCCGAACCGATCTTTTTCATGAAGGCCACATCCTCGATTTGCGGCCCGAACGATGACGTGATCATTCCGAAGAACTCGCAGAAGACCGATTACGAGGTCGAGCTCGGCATCGTCATCGGCAGCCTCACCCGACACGTCGCCAAATCCGACGCACGCAAGCACGTCGCCGGCTACTGCGTCGTCAACGACGTCTCCGAACGCGAATTTCAGATCGAGCGCGGCGGGCAATGGACCAAGGGCAAGAGTGCCGACACCTTTTGCCCGACCGGCCCGTGGCTGGTCACCGCCGACGAGGTCTCCGATCCCGGCAAGCTTGCCCTGTGGACCGAGGTCAACGGCGAGCGGCGTCAGAACAGCAATACCGCCGACTTGATCTTCGGCGTCGACGAGATCGTCAGCTATGTCAGCCAGTTCATGACCTTGTTGCCGGGCGACGTGATCCCGACCGGGACGCCCTCGGGAGTTGGCATGGGATTCAAGCCGCCGAAATTTCTGAAGCCCGGCGACCGGGTCCGGCTATCGGTCGAGGGCTTGGGTGAGCAGAATCAGTGCCTCGTAGGCTATAGCGGGTAACGCCGCGATCCGGCGTTTTTCCGCGATCTCGGCAACCCGAGCGGCGGCCCTGGTAGAGCATCATGGGATTGGTAAAATCCTGAATGTGACCGCTAGCGCGGTGCGACGTTTTTACGCTATGATTCGGTGTTCCATGCGCTCGCCGCATTCTATTGCGTGTTTAGAGGAGCTATGTACGAACGCCGCCCGGGCTTCTTTCGCGAGGATACCCCCCCAGGCCATCGCGTCGAAGCCAAAGTCAAGTGGTTCAATGCCAGCAAGGGTTTTGGATTCGTCACCCTCGCCGACGGATCGCAAGACGCGTTCCTGCCGATGGCAGTCTTGCGTCGCGCCGGCTACGAGGACGTGCGCGAAGGCGCCTCGATCACCTGCGAGATCAGCGCCGGAGCAAAAGGCCCGTTGGTGACCAACGTCTTGAATGTCGACAACAGCACGGCGGTAGTGCCGCAGGGCGGAGCCGGCGGGATGGACCGCCGCGGACCCCGGCCTTCCACGACGATGGAGGGAGCGGTCAAATGGTTCGAGGCCGAAAAAGGCTACGGCTTCATTTCGCCCGACGGCGGTGGCAAGGACGTGTTCATCCATATTACCGCCTTGCGCCGCAGCGGCATCAACGCTCTGGATCCGGGCCAACGGGTCAGGGTCGAAGTCGTCGACGGCAAGAAAGGCCTCGAGGCCGATCACATCACCCTGGTCTGAGGGGTGTGCCGAAAACGGCTGGCGGAGCCCGCCCTCGCGGCGGGACGTCGTCGATCGGACAGGGAACGGCGCGGCGACTTCGCGATTAAGGATGAGCTAGCATCCCCGGCGTTCAATTGTTAGCTTAACCAACGCGTCCGGAACCAGCCAGCTCCGGAGACGATGCGGCGGCCTTCCGCGCCGGTCCTATCGATCACAACGAGAGCCGAGACGATGGATTTGCATGATACGATCCGGACCTATCGCCTTTTTTCTGGTTCCTACGACATTGTTTTCGGTCCGGTGTTCCATCCCGGACGCAAGGACGCCGTGCGCATCGCGAATGATCGGCCGGGCCAGCGGATTCTCGAAGTCGGCGTCGGTACCGGTCTGTCGCTGCCTCATTTCCGGCCCGATTCGCGGGTGACAGGGATCGATGTCTCGGCCGAGATGCTGGCGAAGGCGCAACGCCGCGCCAAGCGCCTCCAGCTCGCCCACGTCGAGGGCCTGCATGTGATGGATGCAGAGAATCTCGAGTTTCCCGACAGCTCCTTCGATGCGGTGCTGGGGCTCTACGTCGCCTCGGTCGTGCCCAACCCGGCGCGCTTCGCCGCGGAGATGCGCCGGGTCTGCATACCCGGCGGGACGATCGTCGTCGTCAATCACTTCACCAGCGAAAACCTGCTGCTGCGCTTGGTGGAAAAGCGGCTGGCCCGGATCGCCCGTCATATCGGCTTTCATGCCGATTTTCCGTTCGACGCTTTCCGCCGCGACAGCCGGCTCTCGATCCGCGAGGTGCGGCCGAGCAATCTGTTCGGCTATTGGAAGCTGTTGCGCTGCGTCAACGAAAAGCCGGCGTCGAGCCCGGGGTGACGGACTAGCCGCGGAGGCCGTCGGCGGTCCGCCACACGCGGATTTCGCGCAGCAGCGCCTCGACCGCAGCGCAGGCGAAGCCGAGCGAGGTGTCGTCGACGAGCCGCCCCTCTCTGATCTTGTCGGCCGCCGCCGTGATCGTCACCTCGCGCGCCAGAGTGACCCGCGCCAACATCGAGTCGAGCGCCACTCGCAAGTGCTCCAAACAACGCGCACCGCCCAGCGGACCGCGCGAGGTCGCCATGATCACCACCGGCTTGTACGCCATCACCGAGGAGAAGGCAGGGCGCGAGGCCCAGTCGAGCGCGTTCTTCAAGACGCCGGGAATACTGTGGTTGAATTCGGGCGCGCAGAGGACGAGACCATCGCTTTCGGTGATCGCCGCGAGCAGCGCCTTGACCGGCGCGGGCCGTCTTTCGCCCTCGTAGTCCTGATTATAGGCGGGGATCGGTTGCAGATCGTAGATTCTGAGATCCGCACGGCTCTCGAACTTTTCCCGCAGAGTCTCCAGGACCGCGTTGGAATAGGAGCCGCTCCGCAGGCTGCCGGACATTCCGAGCAGGCGGGCCGCCGTTTTCTCTGACATCTGGGGTCGTCTCCGATGCGCGGCGATGGCGGCTCCTCATAGCGAAAGCCGCTCGCCAATAGCAACCTTCTCGCCCAGGATACGGTATGAGTTTACGTCCATCCCGCCGCGGCCTCGTCCCGCCCTTTATCGCCATGGACGTCCTGCGCGCCGCCAACGAACGCCAGGCGGCGGGCGCCGAAATTATCCATCTCGAAGTCGGCCAACCGGGAAGCTCGGCGCCCGAACCCGTGCTCGATGCTGCCCGCCACGCCCTCGTCAGCGAGCCGATCGGCTACACCGACGCGCTCGGGATCACCCCGTTGCGGCAGGCAATCGCCGCCCATTATCAGACGCAATACGCGGTCCCGGTCGATCCCGGCGAAGTCGTGGTGACCACCGGCTCGTCAGCGGCCTTCCTGCTCGCCTTTCTCGCCGCGTTCGAGCCCGGCGACCGTGTCGGACTCGCAACCCCCGGTTACCCGGCATACCGCAACATTCTGTCTGCTCTCGGGATCGAGCCTGTGCATATCGCGGTCGGCGAGAACGCCCATTACCAGCCGACACCCGAGCTGCTCGACGATCTGGGGTCGCTCGACGGCCTGGTTGTCGCGAGCCCCGCCAATCCTACGGGCACTATGATCAGCGCCGCCGCGCTGGCCCGGCTGACCGCCTATTGCCGCGACCGCGGCATTCGGCTGGTTTCCGATGAGATCTACCACGGGATCACCTACGAGGCCGCCGCTGCGACGGCGCGCGCCTATGGGCGCGAGGCGGTCATCGTCAACTCGTTCTCAAAATATTACAGCATGACCGGGTGGCGGCTCGGTTGGATGCTGGTGCCGCCGGACCTCACCCGCTCGGTCGAATGCCTGGCCCAGAATTTCTACATTTCGCCGCCGGCCCTGTCACAAGTCGCAGCGCTCCCGGTGTTCGGCTGCCGCGTCGAGCTGGACGGTCATGTCGCGCGCTATCGCGCCAACCGCGATCTGCTGATCTACACGCTCAGTGCCGCCGGGCTGACCCGCTTCGCGCCAGCCGAAGGGGCGTTCTACCTTTACGTCGATATTTCGAGTCTAACGCGGGACAGCGAGCAATTCTGTGGACGGCTCCTCGCTGAAACCGGGGTCGCAATAACCCCAGGTCTCGATTTCGATCCGATCGATGGCGGTGGCTGGGTGCGCTTCTCCTTTGCCGGCTCGGCCGAGAGTGTCGCGGAGGCGGCGCGCCGTCTAAAGGCTTGGCTGCCGCGCGCGCTCTGGTAGTTGGCCCCGTCGGACCCTACAGCGCAGGCCGGATCGCGACTTCCTTGACCTCGCTGCCGACGAACGGCTCGAACTCGGCGAAGTTCGCCGCGAACCGCCGGGTCAGCTCGCGCGCGGTCTCGTCATAGGCCTTCTTGTCGGACCAGGTGCCGCGCGGGTCCAGCACCTCGCCCGGGACGTCGGGGCAGCCCTCGGGAACGAAGAGACCGAAATTGGGGTCCTCGCGCAACCCGGTGCCGGCGAGCCGGCCATCGAGAGCGGCGCGCAGTAGCGCACGCGTATGAGCGATCGGCATACGCCGGCCGACGCCGTAGGTGCCGCCCGACCAGCCGGTGTTGACGAGCCAACATTGCGCCCCGTGCTCTTTGATCCGTGCACCCAGCATCTTGGCATAGACCGCCGGATGGCGCGGCATGAAGGGTGCGCCGAAACAAGTCGAGAAAGTCGCCTCCGGAGCGTTGCTGAGCCCCTTCTCGGTGCCCGCGACCCGAGCGGTGTACCCGGACAGGAAGTGATACATCGCCTGTTCGGCACTGAGCCTGGCGATCGGCGGCATGACGCCGAAGGCATCCGCGGTCAACATCACGACATTGCTCGGATGCGGCCCGAGCCCATGCGGATCGGCGTTTGGGATGAAATCGATCGGATAGCATGCGCGCGTGTTCTCGGTCAGGCTCTGATCGTCGACATCGGCGACCCGCGTCTCCGGGTTGAGGACGACGTTTTCGAGGACCGTCCCGAAGCGGCTGATCGTGGCGTAGATTTCGGGCTCCGCCGTCGGCGACAGGTTGATGACCTTGGCGTAGCAGCCGCCCTCGAAATTGAAGGTGCCCTTGGGGCTCCAGCCGTGCTCGTCGTCGCCGATCAGGGTGCGCGAACCATCCGCGGACAGCGTCGTCTTGCCGGTGCCGGAGAGCCCGAAAAAGATCGCGCAGTCGCCCTTCGGGCCGACATTGGCCGAAGCGTGCATCGGCAGCACGTCGCGCGCCGGCAGCACAAAATTTAGATAGCCGAACACCGACTTCTTGATCTCGCCGGCGTAGGCGGTGCCGCCGATCAGCACGAGCCGCTCGGCAAAATTGACGAGAATGAAGACATCGGAGTTGATCTTGTCGAACTCCGGGATGGCGAGGAATTTCGGGGCGTGCAGGATCGTGAAGGCCGGCTCAAAGCCTTCGAGGTCGCTGACCGGCGGGCGGATGAACATGTTGCGCGAGAAGAGGCTGTGCCACGCGCTGTCGGTGACCACCCGGACCGGCAAGCGGTAGGCCGGATCGGCTCCGGCATAGAGGTCCTGGACAAAAATCTCGCGCCCTTGGAGATAGGCGAGCATCCGTTGGTGGATACTGTCGAAGCGCTCCGGATCGATGGGCTGATTGATCTTGCCCCACCAAACGGTGTCTTTGGTGCCCGGCTCGTTGACGATGTATTTGTCCCGCGGAGTGCGGCCGGTATAAGGGCCGGTCGAGACCGAGAAGCTGCCGCCAAAGCCGAGCTCGCCCTCGCCGCGCCTGATGGCATGTTCGTAAAGGACCGGGGTCGACTGGTTCCAGTGCTGCGTCCCAAGATGGCGCATGCGCTGCCGTTCGAGCCCGTAACGGCTATTGGCCGTGGTCATCGGATTGCCCTCTTCATTGACCGCTTCCTCCCTTTACGACCAAGGCCGCAAAGTATGTCCCCTTGGCTCGCGCCGTACCATACATGAGAGGCCGTGTCAAAGTTCCCTCAGCGCGTGCGCGCTATTGGCGCGCTGCGTCGGCGAGTTGAACGAGCGCAGCGAGTGCCGCGTCGGGAGTCAAGATCGGGGTCCGGATCGGGGCAGCGAAATCGAGCCGCGCGGTTTCGCCATCACACCGCAGATCGATCCCCTCCGGGTCGATGCCGGTCATCCGCCAGCCCGTGCCGCTGCGACCGAGCAGACCGCGCGCGTAATGAGCGATGGCGTCGCTATGGTCCTCGTTCATATGTCTCAAGATCTCGAACTCGGCCGCAGCGAGCGCGCTGGCGTCGAGCTCGAACAGAAAATCGACGCCGTTGATCCACTCGATTCGGCCGAAGCCGGCGACGAGATGGCCGCGCTCGACCACCACCCGGAAGAGACGGAAGTCGCGAAAGCCGGCGTAGACGGCACTTGCCGGGTGGTGCGCCATAAAGCGCCCGAGGCAGCGCGGGTCATTGGTCGGCAGAGCGCGCCCGAGCAAGGTCAGGCGTGGTCCGGTCAGGGGATCGGCGCGCCCTTCGGTACTATCGAGCAGCAGCGAGACCCGCGGTTCAAAGGCAATGTTGCGGCTGTGTTGCGCAAGATCAGACAGCAGGAGCAGCGGGCTCGCGTCGAGGTCGACGGTGAAGAGCACGAGCGAAGCGTAGGGGGCGCCGTTGAGGCTGGTGGCGAGCGCCGCGCGGGTGCAGCCGCGGGCGAGCAACCGGCCGAATACCGCCGGATCGCGGGTCGTTCGAGGCTCAGACATGCGGATACTGAGCCGCGCCGGCGCCACCGCGTCAAGGACGAGGCGTCGAGATGGATAAAATAGGCAAAAGGGTTTCTGTTTGCCACTCAGGGGCCATATTTGGTGGTGACAGCACCTTCAGGAAGGCCGCCGATCCGTTTCGCGGCAAGGAGGGGGTACCAAGTGCCGAACACGATTGCTCTTGTCGACGACGACCGAAACATTCTGACCTCGGTGTCCATGGCGCTCGAAGCGGAAGGTTTTGCCGTTCGCTGCTACAGCGACGGGGCCGAGGCTCTCAAGGGCCTCAGCGCGCAGCCCGTCGATATTGCCGTGCTCGACATCAAGATGCCGCGCATGGACGGCATGGAGCTGCTCAGCCAGCTCCGGCGGCAAAGCCATATCCCGGTGATCTTTCTAACCTCGAAAGACGACGAGGTCGACGAGCTATTGGGCCTGCGCATGGGCGCTGACGACTACATCAAGAAGCCGTTTTCGCAGCGGCTCTTGATCGAGCGCATCCGCGCGCTCATTCGGCGCGGCGAACTCGCCCGCGAGCGCGACGATCCACAAAGCGACCCAGTGATTGTGCGCGGCCGGCTGATCCTCGACCCGGCGCGGCATCTGTGCACCTGGAATGGCGAACCGGTGGAGCTTACGGTTACCGAATTCCTGATCCTCAAGTCACTCGCGCACCGCCCGGGGCACGTCAAGAACCGCGACCAACTGATGGATGCCGCCTATGGCGAGCACATTTATGTCGACGATCGCACGATCGACAGCCACATCAAAAGGCTCCGCAAGAAGTTCAAGACGGTCGATGCGGATTTTGCCCAGATCGAAACCCTCTATGGCGTCGGTTATCGATATCGCGACCGCTGACCCGGGCTCGCCATCGTCGCCTGCGCTCGACCGTACTACCTATCTGCGGCGGGGGAACAGCGGCAGGCGCTGGCCAATCTCACCGCTCACCCGCCGGATCCTCGCCGTCAACGTATTGGCGCTGGCGCTTCTCGCGGGCGGGTTTCTTTATCTTGGCAAATACCAGGCGAGCCTCGTTGGCCAGCAAATCGAGTCGTTGAAGACGCAAGGCGAGGTCTTTGCCGCGGCGCTCGGCGAGGGTGCTGTCTGGGACTCCGACGAGGGGGAAATACTGCTTCCCGATCTCGCCCGCATGACGATGCGCCGCATCGTCGAGCCGACGCGGACCCGGGCTCGGCTCTTCGATATAAAGGGCGACATCATCGCCGACAGCCGCATCCTGCGCGGGCCGGGCGATAGCGTTCAAGTGCTCGAATTGCCGGCGCCGAAAACCGCCGGCCCGATCATGCGCTTTGCCGATCGCGTTTACGATTGGCTTGTCGACCAGCTGCCGCGCCGGACGCGCTATCCGGTGTATCGCGAGAGTGCCTCGCAGCACGCCGACGATTACCCCGAGGTGATGCAGGCGCTGCGCGGCGAGACCGCTTCCGCAATCCGCAGCGATCTGGCGAGCGGCGGCCTCGTGCTCAGCGCCGCCATCCCGGTACAGCGCTATAAGGAGGTCCTGGGCGCGGTCATGCTGTCCACCGGGACCGGCGAGATCGAGGAGGAAGTGCGCACGGTGCGGCTCGAGCTTTTGCGGATCTTCAGTGTGGCGCTGTTGGTCACGGTGTTGCTCTCATTTTACCTCGCCGGCACGATTGTGCGCCCGATCCGCCGCCTCGCTGGAGCAGCAGAGCGCGCGCGGGGCCGTCGCGCCCGAGTCGAGATTCCGGATTTCACCTGGCGCGGCGATGAGATTGGCGACCTCTCCGGCTCGCTGCGCGAGATGACCGATGCTCTGTGGCAGCGGATGAGCGCCATCGAGAGCTTCGCCGCCGATGTCGCCCATGAGATCAAGAACCCGTTGAGCTCGCTGCGTAGTGCGGTCGAGACGGCCGGCAGGATCGAGGATCCCGCAAGCCAACGTCGATTGATGGCGATCATCCTCGACGATGTCGAGCGCCTCGACCGGCTGATCACGGACATCTCGGATGCTTCCCGCCTCGACGCCGAGCTTAGCCGTCTCGAGGTGGCGCCGATCGAGATCGGCGCGATGCTGGAGGCACTCGCGGACATCCACGAGTCGACCAGGACAGAGGGCGCGCCGCACCTCGTGCTCGAGCTGGCCGACCGTAACCGCCCGCTCATCGTGGCCGGGATAGAGACCCGGCTGTCGCAGGTCTTTCGCAACCTGATCGCCAACGCCGTGTCGTTCAGCCCGCCGCTCGGCGAGATCCGCCTCACCGCGCGGCACGATGGCAGGGCGGTTCTGATCGTCATCGAGGATCAGGGGCCCGGGATCCCTGACGACAAGCTCATGGCGATCTTCGACCGCTTCTACACCGAACGTCCGCTCGGCGAGAAGTTTGGCACCCATTCCGGGCTCGGACTTTCGATCTCAAAGCAGATCGTCGAAGCTCATCGCGGCATGATCTGGGCGGAAAACCGCAAGGACGAAAACCGCGCCGCTATGGGCGCTCGGTTCTGCATTCGCCTGCCGGCGGAGACGTGATCGACACCTTGCTCGTCCATGCCACAGCGATCGCGATCGAGGGCGACGCTATTCTGCTCCGCGGGCCGCCGGGCGCTGGGAAGTCGGATCTTGCCTTGCGCCTGATCGAGGGCGGCGCTCGTCTCCTCGCCGATGACCAGACCCTGCTGAGGCGTGCGGACAATCACGTCCTCGTCCGAGCACCCGCTGCGATCGCCGGCCTGATAGAGGTCCGCGGCGTTGGCGTCGTGCCCGTCGATTCACTAGATGAGGCGCCGCTTGCACTGGTTGTCGACCTCGTCCCCTCGGCGCAGATCGAGCGTATTCCCGACAATCGGTTTGAAGTGGTGCTCGGGTTGACCATTCCGCTGATGGCACTGGCGCCGTTCGAGGTCTCCGCCGCCGCGAAGCTCCGCCTCGCGTGGCGTGCGTTTGCGGTCCCGCCGCCGCCCACTATACTTGGGCGATAGCGACCGGCGGTGGTCGAGGCATTACTGACCCGATTAACCTGCCGCTCCTGCTCGTTCTCGCCAAGATCGAGAGCCTCGCGGCGAACCGGCGACAGCCGGGCAGCCTGGGTGCGACTTATCGACTGGATGACTAGCGCCTCGAACGGCGTTATATGGAGACCCGACGGCGCCATTTTCGCCAGGGACCACCCGATCGTGGGTGGGAACCGGCTTCGAGCGCCAAGTGGTTTCTGCCCTGCGCGGCCGCGCTGATCTGGTGATCGACACCTCCCTACTGACCGCTGCCGATTTGAAGCGCTCGTTGATCGGCCAAGTCGCCTTCGATGCCATCGTTTGCGCGTTTTTGCTGCGTCCTTTACCTGCCGTCGGGGCATCCCGCGCGATAACGAGCTGATCTTCAATGCGCGCTTCCTCGACAACCCGCGTCACGTTCTCAAGCTTCGTCCGCAGACCCGGATGGCAGCCGGTTCCATAAGAGGTAATCCGACATGATCGGCATGGTTCTGGTGACCCACGGGCGGCTCGCGGCGGAATTTGCCGCCGCTCTTGAGCACGTCGTCGGCGCTCAGACCCAAATCGCCGCCGTTTGCATCGGCCCCGATGACGACATGGAACAGCGCCGCCAAGATATCCTGCGCGCGATCGCCGAGGTCGACAGCGGCGACGGCGCGGTACTGCTGACCGACATGTTCGGGGGCACCCCTTCGAACCTCGCGATCTCGGTCATGGACCGCGCCAAGATCGAGGTCATCGCCGGCGTCAACCTGCCGATGCTGATCAAGCTTGCGAGCCTGCGGCAGACCGAGAGCCTCGAACGGACCGTGCTCGGCGCCCAGGAAGCAGGACGCAAGTACATCAACGTCGCCTCCCAGCTGCTCAGCGATGCCCGCCGATGAGCGCTGGCGGCGCGGACAAAGCGGCCACCGGCGCCGTCGGATCACCACCGGACATGGCACGCCGGGTGGCGACGATTTGCAATCAGCGTGGGCTCCACGCGCGCGCTGCCGCCCGTTTTGTCAAGACCGCAGGGCAGTTCGACGCCGAGGTGCTGGTGCGCAAAAACGGCACCGAGGTTTCCGGTCGCTCGATCATGGGGCTGATGATGCTGGCGGCAGCGCCAGGCACGGTCATCGAGCTGGCCGCCACCGGGCGCCAAGCCGAAGCGGCGGTGACCGCGCTCACCAAGCTGATCGAATGCAAATTCGATGAGGAGTGATCAGGTCTCCGGGCTGGCGGAGCAAGTGGCAATCACCGAGCGCCGGTTGCCCGGCCTCGGGGTATCACCAGGCATTGCCATCGGACCCGCGCACATCGCCGAGGGTGACGACATCCAGGTCCGCGAGAGCCACCTTCCCGAGACCGAGCTCGAACGCGAACGCGGCCGTTTCGCCGAGGCGGTCGCGGTTTCGCTGCGCCAGCTGCGCAAGCTCAAGGTTAAGACCTCGGGCTTACCCGAATCCGCCGCCGAGGAGGTCGGCTACCTCCTCGATGCGCACCTTGCGATGCTGTCGAACTCACGTCTCGTTCGCGGCGTCGACCATCGCATCACCAGGGCGCGGATCAATGCCGAGCGCGCGGTCCAGCTCGAAATCGACGAGATTGCCGAGAGCTTCGCGTCGATGCGCGATGCCTATCTCGCGGCGCGGATCGAGGACATCCGGGTTGTCGGCACCAGGCTCATTCGCAATCTGATCAAAAAACCCTACGTCACCTATTCGGCCATGACTGAGGGTGCGATCATCCTCGCCGATGAGCTGACCCCGGCGGACGCTGCGCTGATGGACCCGCAACGTGTCGCCGGGTTCGCCACGGTGTTCGGCGGCGCCGAAAGCCACACCGCGATCGTGGCGCGCGCCCTTGGCCTCCCGGCGGTGCTCGCCGTCCCCGGTCTGCTCGACCATGCGCGGGCCGACGACACGGTGGTGATCGACGGAACGGAGGGCACGGTTATCACCGGTCCGTGCGCCGAGACGATTGCCGAATACGAGGCGCGGCGCGATGGCTTCGAGCGCGAACGACGCCACCTGGCGCGCCTGCGCAGGCTGCCTGCCGTGACCCGCGATGGGGTCGAGATCACGCTCGAGGCCAATCTCGAATTGCCAGTCGAACTCCCGCGCGCGCTCGCCAACGGCGCCATGGGCCTGGGCCTCGTCCGCTCCGAGTTCCTCTATATGAACCGCGACGATCTGCCGGATGAGGACGAGCAATACGCCGTCTTCTCGGCGCTGGTGCGCGGGATGGAAGGCCGGCCGGTGACCGTGCGCACGTTCGATCTCGGGGGCGAAAAGATCGCTCGGTCGCTGAGCGACCGCGTCGAGGAGTCCGCCAATCCTGCCCTCGGCTTGCGCGCGATCCGCCTCTCCTTGCGGCACCGCCGGCTCTTAGACCCGCAGCTCGGGGCAATGCTGCGCGCGGCGAGCGATGGGCCGCTGCGCATACTCTTGCCGATGATCTCAGCGGCAGGCGAGATCCGACAGGTGCGCGAGGCGCTCGAGCAGGTCGCACGACGGCTGAGACGACGCGGCGTGCCGCTGCCCAAGGCGCTGCCCCCATTGGGTGCTATGATCGAGGTGCCGGGTGCGGCACTCGCCGCCGACGCGCTCGCCGCGGAGGCGGATTTCTTTGCGATCGGCACCAACGACCTCGTGCAATACACGCTCGCGATCGACCGCAGCGACGAGCAGGTGGCTCATCTTTACAACCCGCTGCACCCGGCAGTGTTGCGACTGATCCAGTTCGCCATCGAGGCGGCACTCCGCCGCAGCATGCCGATCAGCGTGTGCGGCGAAATGGCCGGAGAGCCGCGCTTTTCTGCTCTGCTTCTTGGCCTCGGGCTACGCAACCTGTCGATGGCGCCGCGCAATATTCCACGCGTCAAGCAGCGCATCCGCAGCCTCGACATGGTTGCCGCCACCCGGCGCGCGCGGGCGATCATGGACCAGTCGGATAGCGGCCGCATCGCCGCCCTACTCGACGATTTCAACACGCTCGCCCTGCCGCATTGAGGCTCGCGTTTCCCTGCCGCACGGGTAAACTCAGGGAAAAATAAATCCTGCTACAGGATAGCTAGTAATTTCAGATACTTATGGCTTATCATGGCACTCCGGCAGGGTAACTCCGCGAGTGACATCTTGCCGGACCCGATCATCAGAAAATGATACCTCTCGATCTTGTCATCATGAAGGTGAGGCAGTGTGACCTCTTGCTTGGAATATAAAGATATGTGTATATGTGTCTATCCATGATCTCGGTAAGGAGAGCCTGAATGCCCGAATTCGCCGACTGCAGGGTCGCCGATATTGCTCTCGCGGATTGGGGGCGGCGCGAGATCGCGATCGCCGAGACCGAGATGCCGGGGCTGATGGCGTTGCGCGAGGAGTTCGGCGCGGCCCGGCCGTTGGCCGGTGCGCGGATCGTCGGCTGCCTGCACATGACGATCCAGACCGCCGTGCTGATCGAAACCTTAATGAGGCTCGGGGCGACCGTCCGCTGGAGCTCGTGCAACATCTTCTCGACCCAGGACCATGCCGCCGCCGCGATCGCCGCCGCTGGCATCCCGGTCTTCGCCTGGAAGGGCGAGAGCGAGGAGGAGTACGAGTGGTGCATAGAGCAGACCCTGCGCGGGCCGGCCAACGGTCCGTCGGGGGGCTGGACCCCGAACATGGTGCTCGACGACGGCGGCGACGCGACCAAGATCCTGCACGACAAGCACCCCGGCCTGCTGGCCGGGATCCGCGGCATCTCGGAGGAGACGACGACCGGGGTCAACCGGCTCTACGCAATGATGGGCGACGGCTCGCTGAAGGCACCGGCCTTCAACGTCAACGACTCTGTCACTAAGTCGAAATTCGACAACCTCTACGGCTGCCGCGAGAGCCTGGTCGACGGCATCAAGCGCGCGACCGACGTGATGCTGGCGGGCAAGCTCGCCGTGGTGTGCGGCTACGGCAATGTCGGCAAGGGCTCGGCGGCGAGCCTCCGGAGCCAGGGGGCGCGCGTCATCGTCACTGAAATCGACCCGATTTGCGCCTTGCAGGCGGCGATGGAGGGATATCAGGTCTCGACGATGGGCGAGGCCGCCTCACAGGGCGACGTCTTTGTCACCGCGACCGGCAACATCGACGTGATCACGATCGACCACATGCGGCATATGAAGGATCGCGCCATCGTCTGCAACATCGGCCACTTCGACAGCGAGATCCAGATCGACGCGCTCAGGAACTACCCCTGGGAGGAGGTCAAGCCGCAGGTCGACGAGGTCGTCTTTCCGGACGGCAAGCGGCTGATCGTGCTGGCCAAGGGGCGGCTGGTCAATCTCGGCTGCGCCACCGGCCACCCGAGCTTTGTCATGAGTGCCTCCTTCACCAACCAGGTGCTGGCCCAGATCGAGCTCTTCACCAACCACGGCAAATACGAGAACAAGGTCTACGTCCTGCCCAAGCACCTCGACGAGAAGGTCGCGGCCCTCCATCTCGACAAGCTCGGCGTCAAGCTGACCGCACTCAGCGCCGCACAAGCCAATTATCTGAACCTGCCGCGCTCCGGCCCCTTCAAGCCCGAGCATTACCGGTATTGACGATGCTCTCGGACTGCCGTCGGTCGACCCCTTCGGGGTAGTGCCTCATTAAACGCCGGAAGGACCCTTCGCGCCAAATTGCCGGTTTTGACACTGCGGGTACACTCTTAAACTACTACCCGAAGGATCGGGGTTTCGTGTGAACTAGCTCACACCGTCTTCCGTCGAGGTGGGCTACTCTGTCGCCAAAGCGTAAGGCGCTTTTTCGTGCAGAGGCTAGCTGGCATGTCGAAAGGCCTTAAGGCAGGATCTCCACGGAAACTCGCTCTGCACCATTGCTAAAAACGGTGTTTTCCGGTAGGATCTTAGTTAAGAAAAGGGCCGGTACGAGATATCTAAAGATCGGGAGACCAAACGCAATGAACAGCCAAAATGCTCCTACGATCCCGCTTGGTCGCGCAATCACGGACCTGAGAGCAGAACTCCTTGAAGCCCTCCGCGAGGGAGCCGGCAAGGAGTTGCGCTTTCGCCTGAAGCCCATCGAACTCGAACTTTCGGTTGGCATCACCGGTTCCCTAGATGGCAGGGGTGGTGTGAAGTTCTGGGTACTCGAGCTGGGCGGAGGCGCCAAACTTGAAAATGCTACCACCCACAAACTAAAGCTCGTCCTCGAGCCGCTGGGATCTGAGGGCCGCGAATTCGAGGTGACCGACGACATGGCCGCACGGCCTGCGGAGCGCGGTGCCAATCGCTAGCCAGGATGAACACCCGTGGCGGTGAGCTCGTCGGCGAATGTCCCGTTTATTGCCCGAAAACCGTCGCATCGGCTAGTCGAAATCTACGTCCGGCGCGATAGAAGCGACGACCGCGGTAGCCTCGGTAGTGGCTACCTCCTTGGTAATGGCTTGGTGTTGACGGCCCGGCACGTTCTCATGCCGAAGAGTTGGGGAAACAGCACCCCGACTGACTTAGTGATCGAGGCGAGGGCATTGGCCGAGGGTGTTGATCCACCACTACGCATAGCGGAACTAGTCTGGCCCCAGGCTGCTTCGGCGCTTTCGGATCACGAAGCGCCCGACGTAGCGCTTATTAGGCTACCCTCGATCCCAGCTCGTGCGGCAGAGCCGGTGCAGATCGCCTTCATCAATGATGATGACCCTGTGGTTGACGTGTATGCGGGCGGCTTCCCCGCCCACCGAAATAACATGGCCGGACCGGGATTGCGGGAATCGAAGCAAATTTTCGGTAGAGTTCCTCCGCTCTCCGGGCTGCGCTCCGGCACCTTCGAGATAACCGCGATAAGAATGGACGGAGACCGGGACCTTGATCTCAATCTGAACTGGGAGGGAATCTCGGGTTCCGCACTCCTGGATCGGGGACGCATTGTTGGAGTAGTAATCACCCGGGCGGAAGGGCAAGGCTACGATTTTCGCGCGGTTCGCCTCGAGCATGTCCTGAGGGATGATCTAACTTTTGGCCGAGCCCTTGCTGTAGGCGCGGATTTCGCAGGGTCTGACACCTACTCATATTTGTGCGATTTGTTAGACGAATTGAGTGAAGCCCGACCGGAGACAGTTGCCTGGTGGCTCCTTCACGTTTCTGGTCTCCTCGGGGATGAGACGCTTGCGCAGGAGGGTCGCAGTCTGCGTGATCTCGCATTGGCCCTGGCCGACTACCCCATTGACCCCAATGGGTCTTCATTTCCGCTGTTCACTGTATTTGAGGGCATCGCCCGAGATCTTTTGAACGGCAGCGCCCTGCGGAACGTCCTGAGCATTCTAGATGCTCTAGCGTCAAGAAAGGGGGTGACGTCGGCGGGTATTCTACGACTTCGACGCCATGTAGACGCAGCCCGAACGCAACGGGTCGCCAAAGATAGCGAAAGCGGCGGCACGATCGCCTCAGATAGGTCGGTTCTCGTGGTGATCGAACCGGACAGAGAGATTAAGACGCCGCCGCATTATTTCGTGCGAGTATACGATTGGCTTCCGTGGGAATCGACTGCGATGGAGCAGTCGACGGGGTCTCGGGGCCGAGCGCTCGACGGGAGCGAAGTGGGGCCGTCCCGAACAGCGGCGGAGCTCTTATCAGCAGAAGGAAAAACAGAGATCGGGAAGGAAATAGGTCGACGGTTACGTGCCATCCCCGGGGCCTCACGCTTCGTCGAATTCGTCGTACCCGGAGCCTTAATTTGCGCTGACTTCGATGCGATCAACATAGATGCTCTCGGCAACATTGACGTATTTGGGGAAGAGACGGAACCCATGGAAATCCCTCTCGGGATGTGGGCTCGGGTCGTCGTTCGTTCCCTAGAACGGTGGCGGCTGGTTGAGGCGAAGCGCAAACACGAACCACGAGTCAGGGAGGAGGGTGGAGCGCTTCTGGAGCAGTGGAAGCAACGCTGGTGCAGCATGACGAACGCACTCGCAGGGCCATCGACGACATGTTGGTGGTGGAAGAGCGGTCTGGACCATGTCGGTGCTCTTGCGCTGCTTGCACTCCCAGAGCACCGTAACGTGGCTTGCGTTGGTCTGGGGTTCCCCCCGATGAACCGAGAACTGGCGTTGCTCGTCTATAAGGTGCTTTTGACGGTCGGCGCACCAGTGGCCCTCTGGACTAGAGATGTCGTCGAAGGGGATTCGGAAGCGCTACTGAGAAACATTGTTGACGCCGCGGACCCCCCTGACTTGCGAGATCGAGTCCAAGCTCACCGGGCTAGGTCGGGAGACCAGATGGCAGGCTCACAGGTCGGTAAAGCGCTCACACTTTTCTGGGACGACCCCGAGCGGCCTCCCCTCCCGTTTGAGGGGTCCTTTTAGGGCGCAGACGAGGAACTTGCACAATGAGTTCGCAGATTCAAAGAACGGGCACCGAGGATCCTTGGCCAGGCTGGGGCGTGTATCGTGGCCGAACGGAGTTAGAAGATTTGAATGCATCGCCCCCTGAGTTGCCCGAGGCACCACCGTGGCGGCGCTTTTCAAATGGCAGTGGGTCTACCTCCTCGACGCTGGTCACGCCATACGGAGACGACAATCGCGGTGCGACCTACCAAGCCGATCGCAATGCTGTTGAGATGGTCAACGCTGCCCTATGCCTCCGACGGCCACTCCTAATCACGGGGAAACCCGGAGCAGGCAAGTCGACCCTAATATACTCCGTCGCACGCGAGCTCCGCCTTGGCCCAGTGCTCCGGTGGAACATCACCAGCCGCACCACATTGCGCGATGGGCTCTATCAATACGACGCTCTAGGCCGGCTTCACGACTATAATATGAAGCAGAATCGACCGATTGGTCACTATATCAACCTTGGACCTCTGGCGACGGCACTCTTGCCATCGGAACGGCCTCGGGCGCTTCTAATAGACGAGATCGACAAGGCGGACATCGATTTGCCTAATGATCTTCTGAACATTTTCGAAGAAGGGTACTTCGAAATCCCCGAAGTTGCACGAGAGCAGGAGAATAATCCTGGCGACAATTTCGTGACATCTGCGGACGGTGCGAGAGTATCTGTGCCGGCGGGCCGCATATATTGTACTGCCTTCCCGTTCGTGGTGCTGACCAGCAATGGCGAGCGTGATTTCCCACCGCCTTTTCTCCGCCGTTGCCTCCGCCTATACCTTCCTACACCAGACGAGAAGCTGCTCTCTCGGATCGTGGACGCTCATTTGCCCCTCGACCCGAACGATTCGGCAAGCGAGTCCTCGCGCATTGAGCGTCAGCGGATGATTACAGATTTTGTTGAGCGCGCGAGAAGCGGAGACCTCGCTACCGATCAGCTTCTGAACGCCGTGTTCATGACGATTGGTCCAGCTGCCGTTCTGGATCCAGGAGCAGCGGATGGCCCCCGTGGCGACCAGGCCCGCCGCCGGTTGATTGATGCTCTCCTGCGCCACCTGACAAGTGATGTGGCACCAGACGAGGTTATCGAGAAGGCGGTAGCGGCCATGTCGAATGGTGGCTCGGGCGTCAATGGTCCTGTTTCCTGAGGTCGACGCTTTATTTTTGGCTCTTATTCGCGGGCTTCGCGAACTAGACCCCGATATTGGCGCCATTGAGGTCGCCGATGCGCTATTTCTAGCGGCCCAGCTCGGGAAAGAATTAAGCGCTAATCAGACGAAACTTCCCCTTCCGCCGAGGACGGGCGACCAAACAACCGTCGACGGTTTGTCCGGGATCAGCGAAAGCCACCCCGTCGGGACAACCATACCCGAAACTGCATCAAGGATAGACCAGCTGCGGATTGGTCAGATTGGCGACGCAGCGGAGAAGCGGGCCACCGAAGAGCGACTGGAGAGACCTGCCGGTGCCTCGGAACTCTATGCCGACGTCCATAGTCCGAAAGGGCAGCGCGCCCGTCGTGTGCGCGCTCCTGCCGGAAAAGTGTTGTCGGAGCCTCTTAAGATCGCTCGTGCGCTACGTCCGCTAATGCGACGTTCGCCCTCGCGGGCGCGCTTTATGTTGGATGTGGAAGCGACTGTCGAGCACGCAGCTGCGCTCCGGCTAGCCGGTGTGCAAACGTGGCTACCTATCCAGCAGCCTGAGCGCGAGCCATGGCTGTCCGTCGATCTTATAATGGACGACAACGCAACGATGGCCCCGTGGCGGGAGACGTTAGATGAGTTCTGGCGTCTCCTTGAGGGGTCTGGAGGCTTTCGAAGCGTGCGCCGGTGGGGATGGGACACCTGTTCGGCAGGTCGGCTGAATTCGCTCTACAGCTTAGAATCTGAACAAAGACAATATGTGCGCCCCCCAATCTTCGGTGCGCGGGTCGTTCTAGCAATTAGCGATTGCCTCGGACCTGCATGGCACGACGGCACAGCCTTTGCGGGTTTGGCCGACTGGGGCTACGCAGACAATATTGCCCTCCTACAGCTGCTTCCACAGCATCTCTGGAACAGGACTGCCCTCGGCAATGCTCATAACGTCTGGGTCAGAAGCGCTACGCCTGGAGCTGCAAACCGTTTGCTTCCAGTCGAGCCCCATACAGCCGAGGAGGACGTATTCGCCTTCTTGGCGCGATTCGACCCCGACAACCGCAAGGAGGAAATAACCGACGAGCTTGGGGGGCCCCGGCGCGTCCCCATTCCCATCGTCACGCTCGATCCGAAGCGACTCGCCCCTTGGGCACGTCTCGTCGCCGGCCGTGCCGTCCCACCCGTCTCGGCTGTGTTGGTGTCCTCGCCACACCCAAAGGGGCGCATCCCCGAGCATAGGTTGGCGGCGTCCGACGCTGATAACGCGCGACGTCTCGTTGAAGCGTTCCGCGGCTACGCGTCGCCGGGAGCACGTCGGCTTGCCGTCTATCTAACCGCTGCGGCACCTCTCACGCTGACAGTCATGCGCGTTGTCCGAGACGCAATGGTTCGCAAGCCATCTGAGACGCAGATCGCCGAAATATTGATGAGCGGCTTTCTTCGGGAAATTCCGGGTGCGGGGGCGGGAGAACAAGGCTATAACTGGGAGCCGGGGGTACAGCGAGAACTCTCGTTCAGTCTCAAACGTACTGATCTTACGCGTGTCGGTCGCGCTGTCGTCGGATGGATGAATGCTCGGACAGGATCACCGCGTGAGCTGACGGCACTGACGCCAGACCCCGCCGGGACGGAACGACTCGTCCTCACAGAAGAGACGCTGCCTTTCGCACGCCTGTATGCTGATAACCTCCGGCTCATCCACCGCGAAGCCGAAGCCAATCGCCTCGCGTCCCGTCTGGTCGCGTACTCGACCTCAGCATCTGGTCGAGGGGGTATTACTGAAGAGACCGATGGGCTGGCTAGCGGCCTCGAAGAATTCACGGTCCCTCTTCAAGAGGAAGCGAAGTCGGAACTCCCAGACATGCCGGCAGTGGTGCAGCAGTCAGCAGAGGACCGCGAGGCAGTCGAGGACCTTGAGGAGGGAGAATCTGGGCTATTGCGCGGCGCGGTGCGCCCAACCGTTCCGCCCGTCGCTTCGAGCGAACGGCAGATCACCGTCAGACCAGACGTCGTTGGCAGCACATTGATAGCTGGTGATGTCGTCACCCAAACGGTCACGATCATTCACCAATACGGCCGTGCCAAACCGGAGCCCGAAGAACCCGTCCGATCGCTGACCGGCTTTCCGCCGAGCCCTTACAAGGGCCTGGAGGCATTTTACGAAGAGGATGCCGACCGGTTCTTCGGGCGCAAAGCAGTCGTGGACACGCTCTGGCAGCGCCTGCGAGCCCTACAGGTACCCCCGCTTCCCGGGCAAGCCCCCCGGACACGGCTTCTCGCGATCGTCGGGCCTTCTGGCTCGGGCAAGTCCTCGATCGCTCGCGCCGGGCTCGTCCCCGAGCTGGTGCGAAGGCCCATCCCGGGGCTCGAGAATCCGCGGGTCGCCATTGTGGTACCCTATACCGAGCCGATCGAGGCTCTGGCCATGGCCCTGGCCCGCATTGCCACGAATGAGCCTGCGCCGGTGGCAAAATTCCGCGAATTCGCCGAAGAGTTGCGACGTCCCAACCATGCCGGAGTTCACGACGGGTTATGTCGCATCGCCAATGTATTGCCGGTAGCCCACCACCATCCGCTGCTTGTTCTGGTCGACCAATTCGAGGAAGTCTTTACCTTTGCCGAGGAAGCCGAGCGCTCGCCGTTCATCGAGACCCTACTGGACGCCGCGCGCGACGGTAGTGGGCGGATCAGCGTCGTTCTAATCCTGCGCTCGGATTTCCTCAGCGCCACCGCCCGCTATCCTGCACTCAACGCGGCAATCGCCGCAGGCGCCGGACTGGTGCCTGCGATGACCGAAGCCGAGCTGAGAGACGCCATCTCGCTTCCGGCGGAACAGGCTGCAAAGGCCGCGGGGATACCCAACCCGCTCGACCCGGGCACTGTCGAGCTTCTCGCACAGGAGACCGTCGGGCGCGTAGGCGCCCTGCCTCTCCTACAATTCGCGTTGATTCGGATTTGGGACGGGCTGGCGCAGGGCACCCCGGCTGCTGAGACTTTGCGCAACCTAGGCGGGGTCGGCGGAGCCCTAGCCGCGGAAGCAGAGACGATCTTTTCGGCGATTACCGCGAATGGCGTCAACCCGAAGATGGTGTGGGCCTTTCAGCGCTTGTTCACCCGGCTTGTGACACCAGGCGACGGGCAAGAGGACGTGCGACGCGTAGTAGACCGGCGGGAGCTCGGTAATGAGGCCTGGTCGCTAGCGCAGCGCCTAGCGGGCGCAGGCAACCGCCTCGTTGTAACGAATACGGTGATGACCGCAGATGGATTGGGTGATGAGACCGCCGTATTAGCCCACGAGGCCCTGATCCGGTCCTGGCCCCGTTTGATAGAGTGGGTAAATCAAGACCGCGCCTTCCTTTTATGGTTGCGACGACTCAAGCCGCGAGTTGACGAATGGCGGAACCTCTCTAAAGACCCTGACACACTCCTTCGCGGGCGTCCCTTGGAGGTAGCCCAGGACTGGCTCGCCAGACGTCCCGAAGATTTTAATCAAGAGGAGAGAGCATACATCGAGGCAGGGCTAGCGCTCCGAAAGGCCGGAGCGCAAGCGGTTCGGCGAGTCGAGCAGGCCCAGGCCATTGCTGTATCAACGCGCGTTGCGATTTTATATCTCGATTTCGATTTGATGATTAGACGACGGACCCAGGGCGCATATCAGGCGCAGGTCCTGTCCTCGCCAGCGGGTGAGGCGTGGGCAGATTTCACTTTTCCTTTCACCGAGCTCGAACTGGAGAACTTCATACTGCGCGTAGGGCGGCCGCGTCGCGGATATCGCCGCATAGATTCCCCAGAGATGGCAGCAGCGAAAAACTTTGGCAAACTTCTTTACGACGCCGTCTTCAGCGGTGACATCGGCCTCATCTGGCGCCGCAGTCTGAGTGAAGCCGAGGCGCAGAACGCCGGACTGCGTTTGCGTCTGCGCGTTGCGGATGTGCCGGAGCTCAATGATGTTCCGTGGGAATATCTCTACAACGCCGGGCTCAACCAGTTTCTGTCGCTATCGGAATATACGCCGCTCGTTCGCTACGTCGACATGCCCGAACCCATCCGGCCTCTCCGGGTCGAGGGGCAGCTCGATATCCTGGTGATGATCTCGAGCCCGATCGATTACCCAGTGGTCGACGTTGAAGGCGAGTGGTCGCGGCTGAACGAGGCGTTGGCGGGGCCGATCGGCAGCGGTCAAGTAAGACTGCGGCGCCTGTCAGAAGCACGGCTGAGGGTCCTGCAGAGGGAGCTGCGCCAAGGCGAGTACCACATCCTCCACTTCATCGGCCACGCCGGCTTTGATCGACAAACTCAGGGTGGTGTTCTCATCGTGGGAGACGAGGAAGGAAGGGGGCGACTGGTCGCTGCGGAGAATCTCGGTGCGATCTTGCATGATCACCGCTCCCTGCGCCTCGTCGTGCTCAATGCTTGCGAAGGCGCGCGCGCGAGCCGAGCCGACCCTTTCACCGGCCTCGCCCAGACCCTCGTCCAACAGGGAGTTCCTGCGGTCGTCGCGATGCAGTTTGAGGTCACCGATCAATCGGCCATCACTTTCGCGGAAGAGTTCTATGGTGCAACGGCAGTCGGCTACCCGGTAGACGCGGCGTTATCCTGCGCCCGCAAAGCAATCTTTGCCGCGGGCAGCGATATTGAGTGGGGAACCCCGGTACTCTTTACGCGCGCCGCCGACGGCAAGCTCTTCTCAGTCAATCGCGAGGCAGCCCAGCGGGCGGAGGAGAAGCAGCGGGCCGAGGCGGCACGGCGAGCCGAGGAAGAGCGGCAGCAGGCCGAGGCGGCGTGGCAGGCCGCGGAGCAGCGCCTGCCGCGGATAGCAATCTCCTATAGGCGGGAGGATTCCGCTGCTATCACGGGGCGGATATTCGATCGTCTCGTCGCTTATTACGGTAGAGACGCGGTGTTCCGGGATATCGAAGCCATCCCGCTGGGCGTCGACTTCCGCGGATACATCAATACTATCCTTGCTAAAACCGATGTCGGGCTTGTCGTCGTCGGCAAGCGCTGGTTTGGGGCGCGAAGAGGACGGAGGCGGATCGATGATCCCGCCGACCCGGTTCGCGTCGAACTTGAGATTATACTCCGCCGCGGCATGCCGGTCGTTCCGATTTTGGTCGAGGGCGGCGCGATGCCCACGGCCGACCAGCTGCCCGACAGCCTCAAGGAGCTCGTCTACCACAATGGTCTGGACGTCGACTCCGGACGCGACTTCGATCAATACATCGAGCGCTTAATCCGCAACATAGACCCGATCCTGATCGGGGCTGAGCGGCGGCGGGCGGAAGAAGAAAAGCGGCAGGCCGAAGCGGCGCGCATAGCTGAGGAAGAAAAGCAGTGGGCCGAGGCAGCGCGCCGGGCGGAGGAAGAACAGCAGCGGGCAGAGGCGGCGCGGCAGGCGGAGGAGAAGAAGGCAGGTCTATCCATTAGGAATTCCATCACCGCTATCATGAAACGTTGGCGAGAAGGGCGCGGACGGGGTGAGGGCCGCCAGAACAGATGACCCCGTATACCTCGATCCCGGATCTACGAAGGAAAATCACTATCGGCAATCCTGGCCCCAAATCGCGGGCTATTGTATTTTGAGCGTCGAAGCAACATGAAATACGCACCGGCCTAACTCCTCGTTTCCGGACGCGGAAACGGAGGAGTACGAGTGGTGCATCAAGCAGACCCTGCGCGGCCCAGCCGATGGTCATTTAGGGGCTGGACCCCGAACATGGTGCTCGACGACGACGGCGACGCGACCAAGATCCTGCACGACAAGCACCCCGGCCTGCTGGCCGGGATCCGCGGCATCTCCGAGGAGACGACGACCGGGGTCAACCGGCTCTACGCAATGATGGGCGACGGCTCGCTGAAGGCGCCGGCGTTCAACGTCAACGACTCTGTCACCAAGTCGAAATTCGACAACCTCTACGGCTGCCGCGAGAGCCTGGTCGACGGCATCAAGCGCGCGACCGACGTGATGCTGGCCGGCAAGCTCGCCGTGGTGTGCGGCTACGGCAATGTCGGCAAGGGCTCGGCGGCGAGCCTCAAGAGCCAGGGGGCGCGCGTCATGGTCACCGAGATCGACCCGATCTGCGCCTTGCAGGCGGCGATGGAGGGCTATCAAGTGACGACGATGGACGAGGCCGCATCACAAGGCGACGTGTTTGTCACCGCGACCGGCAACATCGACGTGATCACGATCGACCACATGCGGCATATGAAGGACCGCGCGATCGTCTGCAACATCGGCCATTTCGACAGCGAGATCCAGATCGACGCCTTGCGCAACTACCCCTGGGAGGAGGTCAAGCCGCAGGTCGACGAGGTCGTCTTTCAAGATGGCAAGCGGCTGATCGTGCTGGCCAAGGGGCGGCTGGTCAATCTCGGCTGCGCCACCGGCCATCCGAGCTTTGTGATGAGCGCCTCGTTCACCAACCAGGTGCTGGCCCAGATCGAGCTCTTCACCAACCACGGCAAATACGAGAACAAGGTCTACGTCTTACCCAAGCACCTCGACGAGAAGGTCGCCGCCCTCCACCTCGACAAGCTCGGGGTCAAGCTGACCGCACTCAGCGCCGCACAAGCCAACTATCTAAACCTGCCGCGCTCCGGCCCCTTCAAACCCGAGCATTACCGGTATTGATGAGCCTCTCCGACCGCCTCGGATCACTTCGGAACCGCCTTTGCCGCCGCGGCCTCGAGATCTGGATAGTCAGGGCTTCGGCCCCATCGTGTGAAGCGGGTCCTGCTCGGCCGGCGGGATGTTCTGATTGCAGCGGAAGAAATTGGTCGGGTCCCAGCGCCGCTTGATTTGCCTGAGCCGCTCCCAGTTTGGGCCGTAGGCTTCGCGGACGCGGTGCCCCTCGCTTTCGTCCAGCGAATTTACGTAGACCTCGCCCGACGAGAACGGAACGGTGGCGCCCAGGAAGAAGTCGCACCAGGCGAGATTGGCAGCCGTCTCGGCCAGGTCGTCCCAGAAGGCGATGATCTCGAAATGATAGGGGTTGGTGCGCAAGGCAAAGGCGGTTTCGGTCGGAGCCACCCGGGCAATCGCGCCATGGCAATGCTCGACGATCGCGACCGAGTGGGGTGACGGGCAGTTCGCGAAATGCTCGATCAGCGCGCCGACAAAGCCCTCGTCGAGCTCGGCGAGGAAATGCGAGCGCATCGCGCAGCGCCGGCCGGCTGGACGCGCCGCATCCATCGATCGCTGCCAGTCGACAAACGGCATCGGCTTCAATTCGTCCGAGGGCGGGGTTCCCATCCGGCGCAGCGGCGCGACCGCGCGCTCTCCGTCCGCGACCGGGCCGGCATAGCAGGCTGCCATGCACGGCACCGGCGTCCCGTCATTCATTCGGATCAGGCACGGATAGATCGTCAGCGGCTCCGGCGCGGTCGCGGCAAAGTCGCCAAATCGCGCGAGAACTCCGCGGGGTTGCTCCAACGGATAAAAGACGGTGCCGGCGACGACGCTTGGCCCTATCGGATGCATCCGGTACTCGAGCGGGGTCGCAATGCCAAAATTGCCGCCGCCCCCGCGCAGCGCCCAGAAGACATCTTCGTGTTCTGAGGCGTTTGCTGTCACAAGCTTTCCGTCGGCGGTGATCACGTCGATCGACAGGATGTTGTCACAGGTGGCACCGAAGGCGCCCATCAGCCAACCATTGCCGCCGCCGAGCGACAGGCCGGCAATGCCGACCTCGGAATCCGTTCCGCCCGGGACGGCAAATCCGAAGGCCTGCGTCGCATGGTCCATGTCGCCCCAGGTGACACCCGGCTGAGCACGTGCGACCCCTTGGTCAGGCACGACGCGGATTTCCTTCATCCGTGACAGATCGACGACGAGGCCGTCATCACACAGCGCGGTTCCGGCGCAAGCGTGGCCGCTGCCACGCGCCGCCAGCGGCAATGCGTGGTCGCGCGCGAAATGCACACAGGCAGCGATGTCGGCCGCGTCGGCGCATTGCGCGATCAAGAGCGCGCCCAGGGCAATCAGCACCGGCGGCAGATCCATGTGCGGATCGCCGTGCGCGAGATTGCCACCGACGGTCGCGACATTGCGCACGCGGACATTGGAATGGGTCAGCAACGTTCCGGCGACGACCGGTGCGGCTCGCCGCACCACCGCCGAGCGCTCGATCTGCGCCAATCGCACCATCGCGCCGATGTCGAGCCCGCCCTCAGGAGTGGCGGCGATTATGGTGAGCGCCCGCCCGAGCGCCCAGGCTGACCAGACGCCGCGGCCGGTAAAGCCCGGTCTTCATCATCAGCATTAGCGCGGTGCCGCCGGCGATCGGCCGCACCGCCGGATCGTCGGGGTCGAGCAACTCCAGTGCCTCGTCCAGCGAAGACGGCTCGACCAGTTCGAACGCGGTCATTATCGCGTACCCCTAAACCGAGATTCCTCGCTTCGCAAGCTGTGGGGTAGTTTTAGTCTCATCGATGCGCGCCACAACAAAATACGTTGGTGTAATCTTCGCGCGACCTTGGCAACGCAGACCGGCGCGCCAGGCATAGGAGGAGGACAGAAATGGCAAAGAAGCCCTACATCATTGCGCTCGAAGAGCATTACCTGGACCCCGAGGTCAAGCAGCTCGGCGGTCCCGGCGCGGGTCGTGATATCGTCGAACGGCTCGACGATCTCGGCGCGCTGCGCATCCGTGAGATGGACGAGGCCGGCATCGATCTGCAGGTCTTGTCGCATTCGATCCCCGGACTGCAGGCGGTCGACGCCGAAGCTGGGCCGCCTTTGGCGCGCCGCACCAATGACCGGCTCGATGAGGCAGTGCGCCGCCATCCGGGTCGCTTTTCCGCTTTCGCCGTGTTGCCGACCGCCAACCCGCGCGCTGCGGCCGACGAACTGGAGCGCGCCGTCACCAAGCTCGGCTTCAAGGGCGCGATGGTCAACGGCATGACATCAGGCGTCTTTCACGACGATAAGCGGTTCTGGCCGATCTGGGAGCGGGCCGCCGAGCTCGACGTGCCGATCTATATCCATCCCGCGTTGCCGCACTCCGCGGTCATCGAGGCCTATTACAAGGATTACGCGCAGTCACATCCCGGTATCCTGCGCGCCGCCTGGGGCTTCACTGTCGAGACCGCGACCCAGGGCCTGCGCTTCGTCTTGAGCGGTGTGTTCGATGCCCATCCCGGCCTCAAGATCATCCTCGGGCACATGGGCGAAGGGTTGCGTTTCTACTGTGGCGCATCAGCCATGGGCTGCGCGCGACGATGAAGGAAAAAACCTTCCGCGACATCTTCTGCGAGCACTTCTGGATCACGACGAGCGGCTTCTTTTCGGATACCGCGCTCGTGTGCAGCATGATGGAGATGGGCATCGACCGCATCCTGTTCTCGGTCGATTACCCGTTCGCCGAAAACCCGCCCGGCACCGAATGGCTAAAGACGCTGCCGCTCGGCCCCGAAGACACAGAGAAACTGCTGAACGGCAACGCCCGCCGCCTGCTTAAGCTCTGAACGGAACGGACGCCCGCAGCAAACGTCTTCGCCCCTACGCCGTCCCTGATTAACGGGCTACTCGGTTCGGTCAACGGCGACGCCGGGTCATGCCCCATACCACCCCTGCTCCTGTCCGATCTGTAGATCGGCGAGGTGGCGGTTGGTGTTCGAGTTCTCCGCGTGGAACGTCGGCCGCTTGGTGAGTGCCAGGCAATAGGCCTCGATGTTGGGCTGGCCTGACACCGTCAGGAACGCCTCGCGGCCGAAAAAATCCTGCGCGAGATCGACGTTGCCCTTCGGTGTGCGCGGCGGGTTTGCGAGATCCAATGTCGACACCCCGAATAATGCCCCGACCCCCTGCGCGTCGGACGCGGTGATGACCGCCGTATTGACCCAGAAAAATCCGTTCTCGTCGAAGAAGCGATGGATCGCCTGCGCCAGGCGACCTGGACCGCAAATCGTCTGCGTCGGAGTTTATCGGATCTCCGAACCCTCCCGCGGTTTAGCGTACTCGTTAAGCGCGCGGAGCAAATCGATCACGGCACTAAGTGTCGTGTTTGGATGAGCCGCGCAAAAGAACTGAAGAGCCCTAGCTGCTCCGTCTCTTTCGAGACCCATTTGGGAGGCAACGCTAACGACGGCGGCGACCTGACCCATAGTTCCTACGGTCCAAGAATTCGTCGCCAACGCCTCGCGGCAGGTAGAGGCAGCGGCCGGCACGGCGCTCGCGGCGAGAGTGATTGCAATGAGAGCGAGGCTCTTCACGTCAGGGACCTCCTGCTAGTGAAAATCGTGAGGGCAACCACTTTTGACAGCGCGGCCGATTACTGCCAGAGCTAGAGGTATGATCGACAATGACCTCGCGTCGTTGATTTCTCTGAGGAGCCCTTTGCAGGATGAACCAGACCCTTCGGCCGCAACCTCAGCTCGGAGAAGTGTTGCCGGGAGCGCTTACGCTAGCCCTCTTCCTGGTGCTTGTGTACGACCACTATCCAGACGCATTCAACTACCTTTTGTCTCCAACCACGGGCGCCGGCCTCTTGGCAATCCTCGCCGGTGCTTTCTTATTTGCATCATGGATTTTTGGGACTTTGCTTGACACCATCCGAAACGGGCTGGTTGAGGGCGTTGTGGACTGGTGTACGAAACAATTCTTGAATTGGGAGTTTTTCATCTTGGGTGATCGTGAAAAAGTAACTCAATTAGATGAGTATTTCTTTGCGTACTATCAAGCAAAAGCTAATTATGCGATTGGGGCTTTTGTATTCGTGCTGGTGGGCATCTTTTGGTTTCCAATAGGCGCCATCGGTCGCGTGACCTTGCTCATTGTCGTACCGTTGCTGTTTTTCTTTTGCACTGTCCATAGCGTATCTTTACGAAGCGAAATTAAAAAATTAGCAGGGCAACCTCGCACCCCTATTCACGCGGGCGTTTACACTAGGCTACAGAAATCCAGGCATGGCATCGGGGTTTTTGCGATACTCGATATTCCTACAGGAACGAATGTATTCGTAGGAGATATCAACGAGATGCATGACATCGACGAAAATGATTTAAATTACGTGCAAGCTGAAATCAAGCAACTTTATGATGATTTTTGTGTCCGGAAAGGCGGTAAGCTCAAAGGCCCGTCTAACTTCAACAATCTGACAGTTGGATGGTATTTGAACCACTCGGATACTCCGAACGTTCGGTGTGATGAGCATTTTGATTTCATTTCTACGCAGCTTATCAAAAAAGGAGAAGAGCTAACTGCAGATTACACAACGTACGACGAGAGGCCACTTAATTTTTCGCCATATGCCGATCCGAACTGATGACATATCACGGCTATTTTACTCAGAGTGGCGTAATTTGTCATACGGCGCATTGTCCGGCGCTGGCCCGGTTGTTATCCGCCGCTGACAGCAGCGACCGCGGTTTCGTGCACCGGTTTCATTGGCGAGCGCGTCAATACCTTGCATTACCCGGCGTTCGCGGGAAGGGGATGGCGTCGCGCACGTTGGCGAGGCCGGTGACGTAGGCGAGGGTGCGCTCGAAGCCGAGGCCAAAGCCGGCATGCGGCACCGTGCCGTAGCGGCGCAGATCGCGGTACCAGGCGTAGCGCTCCTGGTCGATGCCGCGTTCCGCCATGCGCCTGTCCAGCACCGCGAGCCGCTCCTCGCGCTGGCTGCCGCCGATGATCTCGCCGATCCCCGGTGCCAGCACGTCCATCGCCGCGACCGTCCGGCCGTCATCGTTGACCCGCATGTAGAAGGCTTTGATCTCCTTCGGATAGTCCATCACGATGACCGGCTTCTTCGCGTGCTTTTCGGTGAGATAGCGCTCGTGCTCCGACTGCAGGTCGATGCCCCACTTGACCGGGAACTCGAACTTCTCCTTCGCGCGTTCGAGCACTTGGATCGCCTCGCCGTAATCCATGTGCACGAACTCCGAGCCGACGATCCCCTCGAGTTTCGCGACCAGCCCCTTCTCGATCCGCTCGTCGAAGAAGGCGAGATCTTCCTGTCTTTCCTTCAGTAACGACCCGAAGGTGTACTTCAGCAGCCCTTCCGCCAGGCTCGCATTGTCCGAGAGATCCGCAAAAGCGATCTCCGGCTCGATCATCCAGAACTCGGCGAGGTGGCGGCTGGTGTTCGAGTTCTCGGCGCGGAACGTCGGCCCGAAGGTGTAGACCTTGGTCAGAGCCAGGCAGTACGCCTCGACGTTGAGCTGCCCCGACACCGTCAGGAACGCCTCACGGCCGAAGAAATCCTGCGCGAAATCCACATTGCCTTGTGGCGTGCGCGGCAGGTTCGCGAGATCCAAGGTCGACACCCGGAACAATGCGCCGGCGCCCTCCGCGTCGGAAGCGGTGATGATCGGCGTATTGACCCAGAAAAAGCCGTTCTCGTCGAAGAACCGATGGATCGCCTGCGCCAGGGTGTGTCGCACTCTGGTCGCCGCCGCAATCACGTTCGTCCGCGGGCGCAGATGTGCCACCTCGCGCAGGAACTCCAGCGTGTGCGGTTTGGGCTGGATCGGATAGGTATCTGGGTCCTCGACCCAGCCGATCACCCTAATCGCACTCGCCTGCATCTCAAAGGGCTGCCCCTTCGCCGGCGATGGCACGATCGTCCCGGTCGCCTCGACCGCGCAACCGGCCGAGAGCTTCAGCACCTCATCGGTGTAATTGGGCAGGGTGTTGGGTGCGACCACCTGCAGCGGATGGAACGACGAGCCGTCCGACAGGTGCACGAACGAAATGCCCGCCCTCGAGTCCCGCCGGGTGCGCACCCAGCCTTTGATTGTGACCGGCGCGTCCTGCGGCGCCTGGCCGGCCAGGATCCCGCGCGCGCTGAACTCTCGCTTGACCATCGATCGAGAGTCGCTCGCGAGAGCGACCTTGTCCAGTGATTCCCGGGTAGCGTTCAAATCAGCTTCAGCCCTTCATGATCCCGCACCTGTGCCGGCCAACGATAAGAAGAGCGCTCGCCCTGCCAGCCTCGCAAGCACAGTGCGAATGCAGGTCGCATGCGCCGGCCGGGGCGCTGACCCCACCCCCGGGGCCGCCAAAAGGCTCCCCGACCAGCAGATAATCGCACCGATCATGTGACGCAGTTCACACTTGTTTTCGGCCGCCTGCGATATTTTAGCGGATGTCTCAATTTTCGCTAATTGATGGAGGAGATGATGCCCAATCCAGGTCAACCCACGATCGGCCCCGGTGCAACGGGCGATGTCGTCCGGCGTTTAGAGCGGGCGCTGCGACGGACTCCCGATCTTGGGATCAGCGTCGATGGTGTATTCGGCCCTCAGGTGGAGGCGGCGGTAAAATTCTTTCAGGGAGCTTCAGGGCTTGTCATCGACGGCATTGTCGGTCCCCAGACCTGGAACGCCCTACCCGACGGCGGGCCGATGCCGGTCCTTAGCGAGGGATCATCAGGCGCTGTGGTTCAGAGCCTGCAGACGCTACTCACCAATGGCGCCCTTGATGAGTGGGGAACGATGCCGCAAGGGATCGACGGCATCTTTGGGCCGCATACGAAGGCTTCAGTCCAGGCGTTCCAAGCCTGGGGCGGTGTTACGGCGGACGGGGTCGTCGGAGACCAGACCTGGTCGGTCTCTTTGCACGCATTGAGCGCTACACTAGAGAGTGCAGTAGGCCTCAATTTCGTCATCGATTGAGATTCGCGGGGCGAGTCGTCTGATAGCCGCGCCGATCTAGCCGTCTCCCTGTGACTTGGCGCACACAACGTCCCCGAGTGCGCCCGATATTTGACGCCAGGAAAAACCAGTCAGGTTGGGAGACGTGCCATGCCTTCACTTCTACTCAGAATCGATGCGCGGAGAAGAGCGCTGATGACATCGGTTCCTGCCGGCCCCGGATCACCTCGCGGGTGCGGAATGTCGATCAGTCGGATCGCCGGTCAGCCTGATCGACTTCGGGCGACTGATGCGGGACATTGGGATCGGCGTACTGTGCGGAGTAGGCATAGGCGTATTCGTCGCGTTGATCGGTGACCTGTGTATTTGAGCGCCCCAACGGGCCACAAAACCATTGGCGAGGGCTCACGATCGTAGGGTCAAGACCAGGCCAATCGCGATCAGCAGGATGCCACCCACGATATCGAGGGTGATTGCACCACCGAAGATTAATGTCGACAGCAGGAACCCGCTGATTGGGGTCAGGGTGAGCACCTGACCGGCCACCGCCGGCGACATCACCGCCAACACTTTGTTCCACAGGAAATAGCCGAGCGCTGTTGTAACAACGCAATTATAGGCCAGGATCGCGACGAAGCCCGTTGTCCACTGAACCGACCGATCGGGCTCGAGGACGGCAGCCGGCACGACGACAGTGAGCGCTCCCACTGCGAGCTGCCAGAAGGTCTGCGCCCAGACGCTCGACCGCCATTGGCGACGCCCGTAGAGGCAAGAGCCGACTGCCCAGCAGATCGCGGCGAGCAGCAGCAACAGGTTTCCGGCGACCTCGCGCTGATCCGTCCAATCGACCAGAGCCGGGTTCATGAACACGACGAGGCCGGCAAAGCCGACGGTCGCACCCGCGAGCTTGCTCGGTGACGGCACCTCCCGCGACCAACCCAGACCGAGGAGGACCGCCCAGAGCGGCATGGTGTAAGCAAGTACGATCGCGCGACCCGGGGCGACGATCGCCAACCCGATGATGCTGAAGACGAGAAATCCCGTCACCTGGAAGAGGCCAACCCAGAAGAGGGCGAGCCGCTCCGTCGGGACGGGCAGCAACGGGCGGCGCAGCACGGCGAGTATCGGGGCGAGGATTGCGATACTCCCCGCCATCCGCAGTGAGACAAAGACGATCGGCTCGGTATGAACGAGCGCCAGCCGCATCAGCGGCCAATTGCCCGCCCAAGTCGCGACCATGACCCCGAAATAGAAATAAGCGACGGGCGGCGTGGCCAGGTGGTCCGACCCGCCGCCACGATCGGTTGATCCCGCCGAAATTGGCAATCAGTCAGCGCGATCCGGTTTCGCTAATTCGCATTGCAGCACCGCTCGTGAGAGCCGTCAGGGACCGGTCCAGTCGAACGGAATGTGCTTGCTCGAATTGGTCGTCCACTGGAACTTGTAGCCGAAAGCGTCGACCGAGCAGACCGTCGATTTGCCCCAGGTCACGATCTGTCCGGGTCCGGTTTCGGAACCGGGTGGGTTGATCAGCTGCGGATACTTTCCCGACAGGCTCGTCGGTCCGCTCAGGGCCTTGGCCCAGGCCTTCACCTTCCCGGCGATCTCGGCTCCCCAATGTGCTCGGTCGGGCGCGATCTCGAAGCTAATCCGCGCTCGTTCTACACCGCGGATTTGCCGGCCTTCGGTGAACATCCCGGCGACGAGAGCCGGAAATCCTCCGACCTGGCCACCGAAAATCCGCGGAAGAACCTCAGCCTGGCGGTCGTCGGCGCGCTCGTCGATGAAGATGCCGGCGGCTCCCTTGGCCTTTCCCGCCCACAGATCGCCCTCCCATCGCCCGACCCGGACGAAGCTCAGATCGTCGAGAGGGATATCGCCGTAGCGGCCATGCAGGATGTGCCAAAACAGCACCGATTCGCAGGCGCCGTTGTCCGGAGCTTGCGCAAAGGTGCACGGGCACGCGACGGCGCAGCTGCAATTGTCGAACCAATCTCCGGTGATGTGCCAGTCGGGTATCTCGGTCATGGGGAGCGCCCTTTGTGGGATCGCCTGGATCTATTCTTACGCTCGCCGCTTGCTACCTTCGAGGCGGGCATAAAGAATTGGCCGGCTTCAGGGTATCGATTCGATGTCGATGATACGAGCGAAGCGCCGGAAGTCTGCAGCGTTGAACGTGAGCAGGCGCCGAATGCCGTGTTCGAGCATCGTCGCGACGACGTTGGCGTCGTGGACCTGACGGCCGCTGCCGCGATGGGCAGCGACGGAAAGTTTGATTTCGTCCGCAAGTATGGCGTCAAAACGGGCAGTCAGACCCGGTTTTGGAGCGTATGGTAGGGTCACTCTGGCTTAACAGGGCCGGACCGTGCGATCCGCGCTAAAATTACAGGATTATAGGGAGAGGAGGCCGCGAGCGGCTGAGGGGCTGCCTGCCGCGGCGATGCTGCTCGGGGAACGTCGGCAGTGAAGGGGGAATCGTTCGCCCCGGTCCCGAACCGCGGCATGCTCACGCTCTCGATCATGATGGCGAATATCATGCAGGGCGTCGACAACTCGATCCTCAATGTCGCCCTGCCGCACGTCCAGGGGAGCCTGTCGGCTTCGCTGGACCAGATCGCCTGGGCGCTGACCTCTTATATCGTCTGCGCCGCGATCATGATGCCGCTGACCGGCTGGCTCGCCGGCCGATTTGGCATCAAATACATCTTTCTGATCTCGGTCATCGGCTTCACCCTTGCCTCGGCGCTGTGCGGCGCCGCGCAAAGCCTCGGCGAACTCGTCTCCTTTCGCGCGTTGCAGGGAGTGGCGGGCGCCGGTCTGGTGCCGCTGTCGCAGGCGACCTTGCTGCAGATCAACCCGCCGGAGCGCCACGGCCGTGCCATGGCGGTGTTTGGCATGGGCACGATCTTTGGGCCAATCATGGGGCCGGCGCTCGGCGGCTGGTTGACCTATGAGTACAGCTGGCGCTGGATCTTCTACATCAACCTGCCGGTCGGCACGCTGTGCACGCTGGGCGTCCTTGGTTTTATGCGCCAGACCCGCTACGTGCATCGCGAACCGTTCGATTTCTTCGGGTTCCTAACGCTGAGCTTGGGCATTGGCGCCCTGCAATTGATGCTCGACCGCGGCGAGCTCAAGGACTGGTTCCATTCGAGCGAGATCTGGGTCGAGGCAACCGTCGCCGGGCTCGGCTTTTATCTCTTTGCAGTGCAAACGGTAACCACCGACGGGCGCTCGTTTCTCAACCGCGACCTGTTGAAGAGCGCCAATTTCGTGGCCGGCACCGTACTGATGTTCTGTGGCGGGCTGATTATGACCGGCACCAACGCGCTTGTGCCGACGATGCTGCAAAACTTGATGAACTATCCGGCGCTGACGACCGGGCTGGTGGCCATGCCGCGCGGCATCGGGAGCATGGCGGCGATGTTCCTCGTCGCCCCGCTGATCACCCGGGTCGACAACCGGTTGATCATTCTGTTCGGGCTGCTGATGACCTCGGCCGCGATGTGGCAAATGAGCCAGTTCTCGCTGCAGATGGGCATGGCGCCGGTGGTCATTTCCGGGCTGATGCAGGGTTTCGGCCTCGGTTGCACCCAAGTACCGCTGAACATCATCGCGCTCTCGACCCTGCCGCGCCACATCATGACCCAAGGGACGGCGATCCGTAGCCTGGTGCGCAACCTCGGCGGCAGCGTCGGCATCAGCATTCTGGTCGCGACCTTGGCGCAAAACACCCAGGTCGTGCATTCGCGCCTGGTCGAAGGTCTGCGGCCCGACAACCCGCTGGCGCAAGCGCCCTATTTGGCCGCACCCTTCAGCCTGAGCACGCCGAGCGGCATCGAGGCGCTCAACGCCGAAGTGACGAGGCAGGCGGCAATGGTCGCCTATGTCGATGATTTCAGGTTGCTGATGCTGATCGCGCTCGCCGCTGTACCGGTGCTGCTGCTGTTACGCGAAACGCGCCGGCGGCCAGCGCCGGCCGCGGCCGCCGCGCCCGCGGCAGCCGACGACTAGCCGCTCTTATTCAAAACGGCGGCCGGACATCGTTCAGGAAGGTTTGGCGGATCGCCGGGCGATTCCGGCCGCGACATTATTTTGCCACTCGTTAACCTTAAAATTTAATTGACGTCGTTAACACCTGCGAGCAGGCTCTCGTCAAAACCGGTCCGCAGACCAAATAAGCCGTCGGGGGAGGAATGCAGCCTTTTTTTGGGCGGCTGTCCGCCAAGCGCCAATTGGGCCACCGCATTCGCGGGCCGCCGGCAGGTGAAAACGTCGACGCAATTCTACCAAGCACGATCCCTTGCCAAGAGCAAGGGGACAGGAGGAATCACGCCATGCGAATGAAACGCCCACTCGTCTTGACCACGGCGGTCGCATTCGCGCCGTTCGTGGCGCTGCCGACTGCTGCCGAGGCGGCGACGGTAACGAACCCGATCTGTCCGACCGAATTCGCCTTGTTCAATCCGGACGACGGGAAGGACATCGTCGTACCTGATGGGTTCAAGGTCTCGGTATTCGCGTCTGGGCTGAACATGCCGACCGGGATCGCATTTCTCGGCAATTCGAACAGATTTGACGTCTATGTCCTCGAGTCCGGACACGGCCTCCCCAGCAAATGCAACGAGCAAGGGCCGCCCCCCTTTAGTGCGACGAATCCGTTTACGCCCGACATCCTGGTATTTGACGGGAAAACCAAGACGCTGCTCCGCACCCTGGCCAAGCCCATCGGGACCGGCACCGGCGCCTTCCAGCCCGCTGGGCCGGCAATCGATATCGCTTTCGAGCGTGGCCTCCAGGGAGGGCGGCTGTTTGCCACTGACTCCAATCAGGCGACCCACACGGCTACAGCTGCTGACAGCTCACGCGTTGTTACCGTGGACCCGACGACCGGGACGGTCACCCCCCAAATCACCGGGTTGCCGACCGGTGACCACCCGACCGAACAGCTGGAGTTCAAAGGTGGCTTCATCTATTGGTCGCAGGGATCGACCACCAATAGCGGCGTCTCCGACGGCGGACAGCCGGATATTCCGTGTCAGGATATCAAGCTGAGCGAGTTCGTGTTCATCTCGAGCCTCGGTCCGCCGGTACTTGCGGGAAGCGGCTACTCGCCCTTCGAAGTGCAACAGCCGGGTAAAACTATACCGGCGTTCACTAACCAGTCCACCACCCCGCCAACCGTCCGGAAGGGCGTTTGTGACGGCGCCATCTTGCGAGCGAAATTGACCGACCTGCCCAACCCTCCGATCGAGGCTTTCTCATGGGGCTATCGCAACGGCTATGCCATTAGGTTTGCCCCCGACAATCATGCTTTGAGCGGAGGTCTGCTCGTCGGCGAGGACGGAGCGGACGAGCGCGGCGCGCGCCCTTCGAACAATGCGCCGGATTCGCTGCAGCTGGCCAAGCAGAACGACGACGGCACCCCGGATTATCACGGATGGCCGGACCGATATGGCTTCCTGCCCACGAGCCAAGCGGTGTTCAACCCGGTCGGCGGCCCCAGCGATGCCCTCTGTCAGCCCCCGAGCTCATTTCCGGCGTGTGTCCCGAACGTTCTGAAATTTGATGTTCCAATCCGCGACGTGCTGGCCTTCCCGCCGCAACAGATCACCTCGCCCTTGGCGATCGAGGCGGCGGATTCGTCGTTCACCGGGATCGACTTCGCGCCCAAATCCTTTGTCGCCGGGCCGGTCGAGGACGGTGCCGTGCTGTACAGCCTCGAGGGAGATTTCGGCTTCTCCAAGGCGAATGCCAGTGCAGCTGCGCCAGGGACACAACAGGTCGTGCCGGTGCCCGAGGTCGGACACGAGGTGAAACTGATCAACTTCGACGCAAAAGGCGATAAGCCGCTTGCCCTGAAAATCCAGCGGTTCGCCCACAACGTCACAGACGAACAGGCGTTCCCCGATGGGCTTAGGGGGTTCAACCGCCCAACGAACGTCAAGTTTGGCCCGGACGGTTGCGTTTACGTCGTCGATTACGGCGCCGTGCGGGATGGCGGACAATCCGACCCCGCCTCGGGAGTCATAACCCCGGGCGACGGTCCCCTCGTCCAAATCCCAGGCACGGGCGTAGTCTGGAAGATCTGCCCACCGTAATGCGCAGATAAGGTGAGTTGGGGGCGGCTTTGGCCGCCCTCTTTTTTGACCTGCCCCTCGTTGTTGCGGGGCTCGGCCACGCCCTCTATAGTCCTGGGCTCATGCAAAGAGGCGTCGCCGAGGCCCCGGTCCGGCACCGGCATCTGCTCGGGATCGAAGGGCTGTCGCCGGACGACATAAACCGGTTTCTCGACCTCGCCGACGGCTATGTCGAATTGAACCGGCAGGCCGACAAGAAGCGCAACACACTGCGCGGCCGCACGATCATCAACTGCTTTTTCGAGAGCTCGACCCGTACCCGCACCTCGTTCGAGCTCGCCGGCAAGCGCTTGGGCGGCGATGTCATCAACATGTCGGTGCCGGCGAGCTCGATGGTCAAGGGCGAGACCCTGATCGACACGGCGATGACCCTGAACGCGATGCACCCCGACGTGCTGGTCGTCCGCCACCCCGAATCGGGGGCGGTGCATCTGCTCTCGGAGAAGGTCGACTGTGCCGTCGTCAATGCCGGCGACGGCAGCCACGAGCACCCGACCCAGGCATTGCTCGACGCGCTGACGATCCGCCGGCGCAAGGGCCGGCTCGGCGGGCTCACGGTGGCAATCTGCGGCGACATATTGCACAGCCGGGTGGCGCGCTCGAACATCGCGCTGTTGAACACAATGGGGGCGCGGGTGCGGGTTGTGGCACCCCGCACCCTGTTGCCGGCCGAGATCGAGCGGCTTGGTGTCGAGGTGTTCCACGACATGGCCCAAGGGCTGGCGGACGTCGACATCGTGATGATGCTGCGGCTGCAGAGCGAGCGCATGCACGGCTCCTTTGTGCCGTCGACGCGCGAGTATTTTCACTTCTTCGGGCTCGACTACGACAAGTTGCGCGCGGCCAAGTCCGACGCCCTGATCATGCATCCGGGCCCGATGAACCGCGGGGTCGAGATCGGCAGCGAGATCGCCGACGACATCGACCGCAGCCTGATCCGCTCGCAGGTCGAAATGGGGGTCGCGGTACGCATGGCCTGCCTCGAGATCCTGACCCGCGATCTCGGCAACGGCCCGCCGCTGCCGTGAAGGAATTGAAGCCGCGCGGCTGCACGATACGGAACCTGATGATCCGGCGGCGGCTGGTTCCGGTGCTCACCGTGCTTTCTCTGATGACGTTCACAGCCGGGGGAGTCGTTGCGGACCCTCTATGCCCGCCGCCGATGCCGCCAGCGGACCGGGCCTTTCCCGGCGTCATCCAACTTTTGGTGACCGCGACGGATATCGAGCAGCGGATCTTCCACGTCCACGAGGAGATCCCGGTCGCGGGCGGTAGGGAGCTCACATTGCTTTACCCCGAATGGCTGCCGGGGACGCACGCGCCGTGGGGACGTAACCGCATAAACAAACTCGCCGGCCTGACGATAGCGGCAAATGGCGTTCCCGTACCTTGGATACGCGATCCAGGCGACATCTTCGCCTTCCACCTGACGCCGCCCGAAGGCGCCGACCGACTAAAGGTGGACTTCGACTATCTGTCGCCCGAAGGCGAGGGCGCCGAAGTAACCTCGGACATTCTGGTCTTGGAGTGGCCCTCTGCCGTCCTCTACCCTTCGGGCTATCCGGTGAGCCAGATCGAGGTCGAACCCAGGGTCATCCTACCCGATGGCTGGCGGTTCGCGACGGCGCTCGAACCCCTGCCGAGGGGCCCGTCGGCCACTTCGTTCAAGCCCGTCTCGCTCGAGACGCTCGTCGATTCTCCCCTCTTTGCCGGGCGGCACATCGCTCTCTGGGATCTCAATGACGACGAAGCAGTTCCCGTTCGGCTCAACGTGTTCGCAGACGGACCCGAACTCCTGGAGTTTCACCCGGAGTGGCTCGCGGCCCACCGCGCACTTATTAAAGAGGCCTATAAGCTCTTCGAATCAAAGCATTACGATCATTATGATTTTCTCGTCACTGTGAGCGACAAGATCGCCGGCGGCGGAATCGAGCATCACCGCTCCAGCCAGGACCAAACTGGCGCTAACTACTTCACCGATTGGGACAAAGCGCTCTCTCTCCACGAGCTTTTGCCGCACGAGTACGTTCACTCCTGGAACGGCAAGTTCCGGCGCCCGGCTGGCTTGGCGACGCCAAATTACAATGTGCCGATGCAGGATGACCTGTTGTGGATATATGAGGGCCAAACCCAATATTGGGGAAAGGTGCTTGCCGCCCGATCGGGTCTGTGGAGCAAAAACGACGCCTTGGACGCGATCGCCAATGTCGCTGCGTATTATAAAGAACAGGCCGGCCGACGATGGCGCAACCTGCAGGACACGACCTATGATGAGGTTGTCGCACCTCGCTTCCTGCCACGCGCATGGGCAAGTTGGCGGCGATCTCAGGACTACTACGATGAGGGTCTGCTGATTTGGCTCGACGCGGATACGCTGATCCGCGAGCAATCCCAGGGACAGCGCTCCCTCGACGATTTTGCTCGCCGCTTTTTCGGTATCAAAGATGGCTGTCTCGGGCCGGACACCTACACCTTCGAGGATGTGGCAGCCGCATTAAACGATGTCCTGCCATATGATTGGCGAGGATTTCTGCTGGAACGCCTCCAGAGCCTCGACCGCGACCCGCTCGACGGGATCAGCCGCGGTGGCTACCGGCTCGTTTATTCGCAAGACGCCGGTAAATACTATGAAAATCTGGAGTCGCGCGGGAAATCGACGAGTTTCTGGTATTCGATCGGTTTGAGCGTGGATCGGGAAGGCAAGATAAGGGCCGTCCGCTGGGACGGGCCGGCCTTCAAGGCCGGCCTGTCGCCGGGCATGCAGATTCAGGCGGTCAACGGCGTCATGTCCGATACTGCCGCCCGCCTCAAGGCGGCTGTCAAGCTCTCGGTGAACACCACCGGGCCGATCGAGCTGACCGTCAAGGACCAGGATTATTCCCGCGTTGCCCGGATCGACTATCACGATGGAGCGCGATACCCGCACTTACAGCCAATCCAAATGCACAAGCCCCTATTGGACTGCATCCTTGCGGCTCGGGCGTCCGATCGGCCGGGCGAATGCACGCCTGCCGCGCCGTGACGGTGGTCGCGTAATGAACCGCATTCTATTCCGCCGTGCCCGGCTGCTCGACCCGGCAGGCGGGCTCGACACAACCGGTGATTTATTGGTCGAGGGTGAGCGGATCGTGGCGGTTGGCGGCGAGCTCTCGGACTCCGCCCGGGGCGCCGAGGTTGTAAGTGCAGATGGGCTATGCCTTGCGCCCGGGCTCGTCGATATGCGCGTGCAATTGCGCGAGCCCGGTGCCGAGCATTTGGAATCGATCGAGAGCGGCGGACGAGCCGCAGCGGCGGGTGGTGTCACGACGATGGTCGCCCTACCGAATACCGATCCCCCGGTCGACGATGTCTCGGTCGTCGAGTTCCTCGCCCGTCGCGCGCGCGAGGCCAAGCTCGCCAAGGTCCACACCTATGCGGCGGCGACCAAGGGGCTTAAGGGGCACGAGCTGACCGAGATGGGGCTGCTCGCGGCCAACGGCGCGCTCGGCTTCACCGACGGCGTCAAGGCGGTCGCCGACGCGCTCGTCATGCGGCGCGTGCTAGCCTATGCCCGCAGCTTTGATCTGCTGGTGCTGCAGCACCCGGAAGAGCCGAGCCTCGCTCGCGCCGGCGAGGTCAACGAAGGCGAGATTGCCACCCGGCTCGGCCTCGCCGGCATCACCCCGATGGCCGAACTGATCATGGTCGAGCGCGATCTGCGGCTCATCGAGATCACCGGGGCGCGCTACCACGCCGCGCATGTGTCGACCGCTGCGGCGATCGAGGCTATCCGGCGGGCGAGGACGCAGGGACTGCCGGTGACCTGCGATACGGCACCCCCCTATTTCGTGCTCAACGAGACGGCGATTGGCGACTACCGGACCTTCGCCAAGCTTTCCCCGCCGTTGCGCAGCGAATGGGACCGGCGGGCGGTGATCGAGGGGCTGCGCGACGGCACGATCGATGCGATCGCCAGCGACCACGCGCCGTGGGACCAGGATTCGAAGCGCCTGCCGTTCAGCTCGGCCGCCTACGGGATTGTCGGGCTCGAGACATTGCTGGCGCTGTCGCTCGGACTCTACCACAACCGCCATCTCGGTTTGCTCGACCTGATGCGGCTTCTGACCGTGAACCCGGCGCGGATTCTGCGGCTGCCGGTCGGCCGCCTCGCCGTCGGCGCACCGGCCGATCTCGTGCTCTTCGACCCCGATCAGCCCTGGCAGATCTGCCCCGACGAGTTTCTCTCGAAGTCGAAGAACGCCCCATTCGACGACCGGCCGGTCAAGGGCCGGGTGCAGTTGACGATGGTCGACGGCCGAACCATCTTCCGCCACTCAGGCTGACGAGCCTTGAATTTCGGGCATCCCTCGAACCGTCAAAAATTCCCGGCTCAGCCGTCCAAGTGGCGTCCCAAATGATGCGCAAGTATTTGATAGATAATTAGTTTATGCGTTTTCGCGCGAGTTTTTTCCCGGTAATTCCCGGTGTAACCGGGAAACTGAGCGAGCCGAGTTGCTCGTGTTGACCCTGCTCGCCACAGGTGCCATCGGCTATCTCTTGGGCTCGATCCCGTTCGGCCTGTTGCTGACCCGGCTCGCCGGCTACGGCGACATCCGGCGAATCGGCTCGGGGAATATCGGCGCCACCAATGTCCTGCGGACCGGCAGTAAGAGTGCGGCTTCGCTGACCCTGCTGCTCGACCTCGCCAAAGGCTGGGCGGCCGTGGTCATCGGCCAAGCGTGGGGCGAGGATGCAGCTCTCGTTGCGGCCGGCTGCGTGATAGTGGGCCACATGGTTCCGGTCTGGCTCGGGTTTCGCGGCGGCAAGGCTGTGGCCACCGCACTCGGGGTCGTGATCGCGCTGGCCTGGCCGGTGGCGCTCGGCGCCGCCCTCGTGTGGCTCGCCACGGCGCTGCTGCTCCGCTATTCCTCGCTCGCTGCCCTCGTCGCCGCAGTTGCCGCCGCGGTGCTCGCCCCCTTCCTCGCCGACGGTCCAACCGCGGCGGTGATCGCCGGTATCGCCCTGTTAATCATCCTGCGCCACCATGCCAACATTCGGCGCCTGATGGCAGGCACCGAGAGTCGGATATCGCTGAGCAAAGGCTGAGATAAGTCCTGGCCGCGCGCGAACTCGATCCGCAGGAGCGCCTCGACTGGCTGCGGCTCTGCCGCACCGAGACGATCGGCCCGATCAGCTTTTATGCGATGCTGCGCCGCTTCGGTTCGGCGCGAGCCGCACTCGATGTGCTGCCGCGTCTCGCCCGCCGCGGCGAGCGCGCCAAGACCGTCACCGCGGTCACCCGGGCCGAGGGCGAGGCCGAACTCGCCGCACCTAACCGCGCCGGGGCGCGGCTCGTCTGCTGGGGCGAGCCGGGTTATCCGAGCGCCCTCGCCGCGATCGACGACGCGCCGCCGATCCTGACCGTGCTCGGAGAGGCCGAATTGCTGCAGCGCTCAATGATCGCCGTGGTCGGCGCCCGCAACGCCTCGGCGAATGGCCGGCGCCTCGCGCGGGATTTAGCCGCGGAGCTGGGGCTCGGCGGGCTCGTCGTAATCTCGGGTCTCGCCCGCGGGATCGACGCTGCAGCCCATTTGGGCGCGCTCGAGACGGGCAGCATCGCCGTCGTCGCCGGTGGGGTCGATGTCGTCTACCCGGCGGAGAACCGCGGGCTCTACGAAGCTTTGGTGCGCCAGGGTGCAGTCGTCGCTGAGCTGCCGCTCGGAACCGAGCCACAGGCGCGCCATTTTCCCCGCCGCAACCGGCTCATTTCCGGAATGGCGCTCGGCGTTGTCGTCGTCGAGGCGGCGGCACGTTCTGGCTCCCTGATCACCGCGCGGTTCGCGCTCGAGCAAGGGCGCGAGGTTTTTGCGGTGCCGGGCTCACCGCTCGATCCGCGCTCACGCGGCTGCAACGACCTGCTGCGCAACGGTGCGACGTTGACCGAGAACGCCGCAGACGTCCTGTCGCAACTCGCTCCGCAGCTGCGCAGCACAGAGCCGCTGCGCCGGGTCCCGTCAGTCGCGATCCCGGCCGTGCCACACGCTCCGGCGCCAGCCGCTGTCGAACCTGCAAGAGATGAAACCGAGCTCGAATTGATCCTCGAAAGATTGGGGCCCACACCGGTCGCGGTTGACGAACTGGTGCGCCAATGCCAGATGTCAGCCGCCGCCGTCGCTACCCTCCTGCTTGAACTGGAACTCGCCGGCCGGGTCGAGCGTCACCCCGGCAACCTCGTATCCTCGCGTTGAGAAGATTTCCGCGCCCTGGCGCCCCGATCGAATGGGTTCATGAAAGTCGTCGTCGTCGAATCGCCGGCAAAGGCGAAAACCATCAACAAGTATCTCGGCAGTGACTACAAGGTCGTCGCGAGCTACGGCCATGTCCGCGACCTGCCCGCCAAGGACGGCTCGGTCCTCCCCGAATCGGATTTTGCGATGTCGTGGGAGGTCGACGGCAAGTCCGAAAAACATGTCAAGACGATCGTTCAGGCGGTGCGCGGCGCCGACCGCCTTTTCCTTGCCACCGACCCCGACCGGGAGGGAGAGGCGATCTCCTGGCATGTCAACGAGGTGCTGAAATCCCGCCGGGCGTTGAAGCATCTCGACGTCAAGCGGGTCGTTTTCAACGAGGTGACGAAGAACGCGGTGCTCGAGGCGTTTCGCCGGCCGCGCGAGATCGACCGCGAGCTCGTCGAAGCCTATCTCGCCCGCCGGGCGCTCGATTACCTCGTCGGCTTTACCTTGTCGCCGGTGCTCTGGCGCAAGCTTCCGGGCAGCCGCTCTGCCGGGCGCGTCCAATCCGTCGCGTTACGCCTGATCTGCGAGCGGGAAGCCGAGATCGAGGCGTTCAAGTCGCGCGAGTACTGGACGATTGAGGTCGAGTTCCGCACCGAGGCAGGACAGACCTTCACCGCGCGACTGACCCATCTCGACGGCAAGCGCCTCGACCGCTTCGATCTCGATACCGAGGCCAAGGCACGGGCCGCCGCCGAGGCGATCCTGAACGCCCCAGGATTTGCCGTCGCCGAAATCGACAGCCGGCAGGTTCGTCGCAACCCGTTTCCGCCGTTCACCACTTCGACCTTGCAGCAGGAAGCCTCGCGCAAACTCGGCTTGTCAGCCAGTCGTACAATGCAGATCGCCCAGCGCCTCTACGAAGGGATCGACATCGCCGGCGAGACGGTCGGGCTGATCACCTATATGCGAACCGACGGTGTGGCGATCTCCGGCGAGGCGATCGCCGCCGCGCGCCGCCTGATCGGAGGCGAATTCGGACCGCGCTATGTCCCGGACCAGCCGCGGGTCTATCGCAGCCCCGCCAAGAACGCTCAGGAGGCGCACGAGGCGATCCGACCGACGGATATCGATCGCAAGCCGGCCGACATCGCCGCCGATCTCGATCGCGATCAGCGCAGACTTTACGAGCTGATCTGGAAACGGACGATCGCGAGCCAGATGGCGTCGGCCTTGCTCGATCAGGTCACCGTCGACATCGCCGACCCGGCGCGGCGCCTGCGCCTACGGGCGACCGGTTCGGTCGTCGTTTTTGATGGGTTTCTGGCTCTCTACCAGGAGGACCGCGACGACGCTGCCGAGGAGGAACGCGAAGAGGACCGACTGCCGGCGATGCGCCAAGGCGAGCGGCTCGCACGCGGCGCGGTCGAACCGAGGCAGCATTTCACGCAGCCGCCGCCGCGCTACACCGAGGCGAGCCTCGTCAAGAAGCTCGAAGAGCTCGGCATCGGCCGCCCTTCGACTTATGCGTCGATCCTGCAGGTGCTGCAGGATCGTTCTTACGTCCGGCTCGAGCAACGCCGCTTCCTGCCGGAGGACCGCGGGCGGCTCGTCACCGCGTTTTTGACGAGTTTTTTCGAGCGCTACGTCGAATACACGTTCACCGCCGATTTAGAGAACCAGCTCGACGACGTGTCGGTCGGTCGCACCGATTGGAAAGAGGTGCTGCGCAATTTTTGGCGGGATTTTTCGGCCGCGGTCGACGGCACCAAGGAGCTGACCATCAGCCAGGTGCTGGCCGCGCTCGATGCCGAACTCGGGCGGCATTTTTTCCCGGATGACGACTCCGGGCGCGACCCGCGCCTGTGCCCTGTCTGCGGCGCCGGTAGGCTCAGCGTCAAGCTCGGCAAATTTGGCGCATTCATAGGTTGTTCCCACTACCCGAACTGCCGCTACACCCGGGCTTTTGCGCTCGACGGCGAGGCGGAGGAGAATGCTCCTGCCGACGCTCCGCTCGGAACCGATCCGGCGAGTGGCTCGGCGATTACCCTCAAGAAGGGTCCCTACGGCCACTATGTCCAGCTCGGCACCGACAACGGTGAGCTCAAACCGAAGCGGGTCGCCCTGCCGCGATCGATAAAGCCGGTCGATGTCGACCTCGGCACCGCGCTGCGGCTGCTCGCCCTGCCGCGCGAGCTAGGGCGGCATCCCGAGACAGGCGAGACGATCGTTGCCGGCATCGGCCGTTTTGGCCCCTACATAAAACACGGTGCAATGTTCAAGTCGCTCGCCCCCGACGATGACGTGCTGACTATCGGCGTGAACCGAGCCGTCGTCCTGCTCGCCGAACCGGCAGGGCAGCGACGGCCGGGACCTCGGCTGCTGCGTGAGTTGGGCGAGCACCCTGAAGGCGGCACTGTCGCTGTGTACTCCGGGCGTTACGGCCCCTATGTCAGCCATGACGGTGTCATCGCATCGTTGCCGAGAACCGCGGATGCGGAAATTTTCTCACTCGACCAGGCAGTGCCGCTGCTCGCCGCGCAGCGCCAGAAAGGCAGGCGCCGGCAAAGGAAGTTCGGGAAATCTGCAGCGGCACCAGCAAAAACGCGAAGGGTTGCAAAGTTGGCCGGCGGTGCAAAGAAGGCGGGCCCAAGGAAACCGGGATCTCGATTGAAAGAGCCGCCGGGCTAGATGCCGAAGGGAGGCCCCGGGGCATCGTCTGTGGCCGACCAGAGCGGCCGCGCGGCGTTGCGTGATCTGCTGCGTGAGACCGGCGAGATCGACGCTCGAGTCACCCGGATGCTCGGCCCAGTGAGTCCGCCGATTGTTGGCGTCTTTTACCTCGGCCGCGAGGGCGGAAAGGTAGTGCCGGCCGACCGCCGCAATCGTAACGCTTACCGGGTGGCGGAACGCGATACGGGCGGCGCCGAAGACGGTGAATTGGTGAGGGTCGAGCAACTCTCGACCGGGAGGCTCGGCTTCCAGCGAGCCCGCATCCTCGAACGGCTCGGACGCTTCTCGGACCCCGGTGCGGTTAGCCTTCTGGTGATTGCCAGTCATGACATCCCAACCGAATTCCCGATTGCTGCGATCGCCGAGTCCGACGCGGCGCTTCCCGCGAGTTCGGCCGGCCGGAGCGATTTACGCAGCATCGCGCTGGTCTCGATCGACGGCGCCGACGCCCGTGACTTTGACGACGCGGTCTGGGCCGAGCCGGACCCCGACCCGAAGAATCGCGGCGGCTGGCATATCGTCGTTGCGATTGCCGATGTCGCCTGGTACGTGCGCCCCGGCACCGCGCTCGACCGCGAAGCCAGGCGACGCAGCAACTCGGTCTACTTTCCCGACCGGGTAGTCCCGATGCTTCCCGAAGCACTGTCGAACGATCTTTGCTCACTGAAGCCGGGTGTCGATCGCGCCTGCC
>Ga0306924_10000149_pt1 | contig 51275 bp, 68 predicted proteins | sample sta12Can44000111_FD_203756 | JGI IMG/M metagenome (GOLD analysis project Ga0306924, IMG submission 203756) | Lab enrichment of tropical soil microbial communities from Luquillo Experimental Forest, Puerto Rico - statanox.12C.anox.44.000.111 (v2)... | ecosystem: Environmental > Terrestrial >... | reverse complement strand
AGTGGGCGCGCGAGAAGGTTGAACGCGAAGCAGGCATCCGTCGTCCCTTGCCTCGTCTGTAGCGCAAGTGTAGCGTGCCCTCCATGAACAACATCGAGAGAGGCGAGGCAGCGGTGCGTGAGCTGCTCCTCGCAATCGGCGAAGACCCGGAGCGCGAAGGACTGAAGGACACACCACGGCGTGTGGTGAAGGCGTTGCGCGAGATGACCTCGGGCGAAGAGGACAACGTCGCCGCGCTGCTCAAGGTCTCGTTCGACGGCGGCAGTTACGACGAAGTGGTCTCGCTCGCAGGCATCCCGTTCACGTCCACCTGCGAGCATCACCTGCTGCCGTTCACCGGGTTCGCAGGCGTTGCGTACCTCCCAGGGAAGGTCGGCTCGAACTACCGCGTCGTCGGACTCTCGAAGCTCGCGCGCGTGGTCGATGTGTTCGCGCGCCGTCTCCAGTTGCAGGAGCAGATGACGACGCAGATCGCGGACGCGCTGCAGAAGCACCTGGACCCGCGAGGCGTCGCCGTGCTGCTCGAAGCGGAGCACACCTGCATGTCCTGCCGCGGAATCAAGAAGTCCGGTGCCGTCATGCGCACGAGCGTCATGCGCGGCATCTTCCAGCACAACCACGCAGCGCGCGCCGAGGTGCTGCAGATGTTGCGGAGGCCGTGATGGTGAAGCTCCCTGTGGTGACGACCGATGCCTACGTGCACTCGGTAGGGACCGAGTTCAAGGCGCTCCCTGAGATCTACCAGGTCGAGCTCACCAACCGTTGCAACCTGAAGTGCCCGATGTGCCTGCGCACCACGGACATGGAACGCCCCGACGGTCTGCTCGATCTCGAGCTCCTGCGCGCGATGATCGCGCGCGGTGACTTCGGGGGCAGCTTCTACACCGAGCTTCAGATGGCAGGGGAGCCGACGCTGCACCCGCATCTGCACGACGCGATCCGCATGCTTCGTGACGACGCCGGAGTGATGACAGGGCTGAGCACGCACGGGCTGCTCATCGGCAAGAAGCAGGGCGTCACCGAAGCGCTGCTCGATCTGGACGCGCTCACCATCAGCGTCGACTCGGTGCGCCCCGAGGTCTACCACCAGCTCCGCTACCCCGCGCAACTGCCGCAGCTCATGGCGGCGATCGAGACCTTCGTGCTCGCGTACCGCACGCGCCGCGATGCAGGCCACGACGTTCCGTTCGTCGAGCTGCAACTCGTGGACACCGACGTCGTCGGCACGCGCGCGGATGTCGAAGCACTCACGGACATCGTCGCCGTGCGCAACTGGGGCGACGTCGTCACCATCCGCACGACCGCGGACTGCTTCTCGGAGATGAGCGGGCGCGCGGACGAGGGCAGCAAGCCGCGCAACGCGGAGCTCTGCATCAACCCGTTCGCGAGCGTGAGCGTTGCGCAGGACGGCACGGTGCTGTCGTGCTGCTTCATCTTCGACCCGACGCCAGAGAGCCCGAACGTCTACGGGAACCTGCGCGACGCATCGCTCGCAGAAGTGTGGGCAGGGCGGCGCGTGAAAGAGCTCCAGAGCTCTCATCGGAGCGGCGAGTACGTCGGCCAGTGCCGCACGTGCTACCTGCGCTCCCCGATGTCGATTCACCTGAACATCGTGTCGCGGATGGTGCAGCGGCGCAGGAAGACGAAAGCGGTGAAGTGATGCAGCTCGAGGTCAAGAAGAAGGTCGTCATCGCCGCACTCGATGTGGTCGGGTTCCACGGATGGCCGAGTGCCCCGGCCGTCGTCGGGTATCTCGCAGACATGCACCGTCACGTGTTCAAGGTGCGTGTCGAGTGCACGGTCACGGATCCCGACCGCCAGGTCGAGTTCCACATGCTGAAGCGCCGTGCGTTCAAGCTCCTGTGCGAGCTGTACCTGCCAGAGAGTGCGGACCACCTGGAGCTCATGCTCGGCGCGCGTTCGTGCGAGCAGATCGCGCTCGACCTCTGCGCTGCGTTCAAGATGGACACAGCAGGGCCGTGGCCCATCTCCGCGATCGAAGTGTGGGAGGACGCAGAGAACGGCGCGCGCGTGGAGTTCGGATGAAGATCTGGATGTTCCCGATCGAGCCGCTCGAGGAGCGCTACAGCGCCGACTGGTACACCTGGTGGGTCGAGGAGCTCTCGCGCCTTCGCATGCACTGGGCGATGGTGGACGGCGGCAAGCTCACCGAGAAGATCGAGCAGGGTGAGTTCCTCGACGTGCTCGGCACCAACTACTGGAAGGCCACGCAGCTCTCGAACTTCATCGGCGCGCTGCACTCAGGCGACGTGAAGGACGGTGACTGGGTTGTGCTGCACGACGGATGGAACCCTGCCGTCGAGCAGCTCGCCTACATGCGTGACCTCGGCAAGGTGAAGTTCAAGATCGCCGGGCTGTTCCATGCAGGCACCTGGGATCCGCACGACTTCATCACCAAGCCCACGCGCATGTGGGCGCAGCGTGCGGAGCGGTCGTGGGCGCACATCTACGATCGGATGTTCTTCGCGACCGAGTTCCACAAGAAGCTCTTCATGGACTACGTCTGCAACGGGGACTGGGAGCGCAACCGTGTCGGCCCGCAGCTCCGTGTCACAGGGTTCCCGCTGTTCGTCGACGGGCTGAAGAAGCACCGCGAACCGTGGGTCTCGCGCGAACGCATCGTGGTGTTCCCGCATCGCCTCGCAGCCGAGAAGCAGCCCTGGCAGTTCGAGCACATGAAGTACCTGTACCAGCAGCGGTACGGGAACGACGGCACACGCTGGACACGCACGAAGGAGGTGTGCGCGTCGAAGTCGAGTTACTACGCACTGCTCGGCAAGTCGCGCGTCGCAGTGAGCTGTGCGTTGCAGGAGACCTGGGGCATCGCGATGCTCGAGTCGCTCGCACTCGGGTGCCATCCCGTCGTGCCCGACGCGCTCAGCTACAAGGAGACGCTGCAACACTTCCCGCGCTACCCGGCTGACGACCTGGAGCGCGCCGTGGACCTGATCCACGAAGGTCTGAACGCAGCCGAGGCAGCGCCGTACGCGACGCGCATGTGGGATCAGTCGATCGAGAACATTGTGAAGGAGTTGACGTGATGGGGCACCCGGCAGGCATCGCAGCGAAGGGCGTCTGGTTCGGTACAGAGATCGAGGGCTACCACTTCGGTGAGCCCGCAGTGTTCCTCGCGCGCAAGCCGACACTCGTCGAGTCCGCTGCGATGATGCACCGCAACTTCGACGTCGTGTTCCTCACCGAGGACTTCGAGGACTGGGACTGGCTGAAGACGTCCAGCCTGCTCGAAGCTGTGGACATGGGGGAGGTCACGATCTCCTGCGGCCGCTACACGAAGCAGCTCGATGCGTTCTTCGCGCTCCCCAAGGAGATCACCGAGCGCGTCGAACTTCTCGTGCGCGTGTTCGACTCGCCGTGGATCAAGCTCCTGCGCCCTAACGATCAGGTCTCGGTCGGCGTGCCCTACGACATGAGCACGTTCGCCGTGCACGACGCAGTGGTGACGGTGCCCGAAGACTACAAGGGCGACGAGGAGGTCTGACGTGCTGCTGGGCAAGAAGATCATCGCGCTCACTGGCGCAGAGAGCACAGGGAAGAGCACGCTGGCGCACATGCTGGTCGGGAGGCTGCGGACGCACGGCGTGCGCGCTGCCCTCGCAGCGGAGCCGGGCAGTGCGTTGCCCTTCGACCCGAAGCTGTTCGACACCGAGCCGCAGGCGCACACCTACGCGGCGATGAAGTCGTGGACGACGCTGTTCGAGGTGGCGTGTCGTCCGAACACGGACGTCATCATCGCCGACCGCACGCCGCTCGACTTCGTTGCGTACCAGGCAGTGAAGCACTCCGAGCACTTCAACACGCCTGTGCACCTGCGCCTGCGTGCGATGGCGCACGAGATGCTCCGCTCGTACGACCGCATCTACTTCATGCCGACTGAAGCGACGCCGTACGATGCCGACGGGTATCGTGCAGCGCTCGCCGAGAACAGTTGGCGCGCAGGGGTGTCCGATCATCTGCGCTCCGAGCTGAACGGCATTGCGCTCACACCCGGTGGCATCAACCTGCGCGAGCGGAGCGAGTGGGTGTGGCAGCACGTGCTCGCAGAGCTGCTCGGCAAGCACAAGGTGCGGCGCGTCTACCAACAGGTCGAGCAGTGGTTCCGCGAACGCGGATGGCGCGTGCTCGCAGTGCGGCCGCAGGGCTCGAACTCCCTCGTGCGCTTCCATCCCGCGAGCGACAACGACGACTTCGACGTCACGCTCATCGTCGACGGTGATGCGAACTACGCCATCGAAGTGCGTGCGGACTTCATCGCGCACAAGGAGCAGCTCGAGAACATCATCCAAGGCGATCTCGACATCCTCGTCACGCCGAAGGGCATGGCCTCACATGAAGTGTAGTCGCCGGGCTCGCTTCGAGAAGAAGATCATCACCTGCACCCACTCTGGTTGCTGGGAGTGGGCTGCTTCGGTGGGGAAGCAACGGAGCGTGGCGTGAGGATCTTCCTCGCAGCAATCGAGACAGCTCCCGAGCACAGCGTCGCCGCGGTGAAGGCGCGCGTGCCCTGGGTGCTGTCCTCGTACTTCTACGCCCGCAAGCCATCGAGCCCGCTGTGGTGGGACCGTGCGATGCGGCAAGCGGAGCTCCGGCTCGCGGACTCGGGCGCGTTCACCATCCGCACTGCGACCATCACCAAGGGCAGCAAGGACGGGCGCGACACTGAGGGCGTCGACTACGACAAGTACCTCTCCGAGTACATCGAGTGGCTGAAGGTGCAGAAGCGCGCCGGCCTCGCGGACTACTGGGTGGAGATGGACATTGCGGTCGCTGTCGGCTACCCGTGGGTCGAGAAGCAGCGTCTCGCATACGAGCGCGCAGGGCTCTCCGAAGGTCTCGTCAATGTCTGGCACTCGGACAAGGACTGGGACTACTGGCTGTACCTGCTCGACGAAGCGCGACGACCGGGGCGCTCCCGCTACGTCGCCATCGAGTCACATCAGCGCGATCGTCGCCCGCTCGAGTACGCGAAGTTCCTGCGCGCTGCCTATGATCGCGGCGTGCGCGTGCATGGCTTCAAGATGACCGCGTCCGACGACATGCACCTGTACCCGTTCTTCTCCGTGGACTCGTCGTCGTGGATCGCGCCGATGCTGTACGGGATGAACTTCATGCGCCGCTCCGACGGCACGCTGCAGGGCATCGCTCGCAACGCGCAGAAGAAGCTCAGTCCGAGCCAGCTCATCATCCCGCCTGCGGTGCTCGACAAGTGCCGCGGCGGCACGATGCCGGATCGGATCGACGCGCTGAAGTACAGCGCTGAGGCGTGGGTGCGGTTCGGGCAGGACATGCTGCGCATGTGGCGCGGGCGTGGAGTGGACTGGGACAAAGCGGTTGAGGTGAATGGGCGATGACGACGGAGATGACACAGGTGAAGGTGGCGGGACTCGAGCTCCGTGCGATGAGCCCGACGCAGCTCATCGCGAACAACTGGAACCCGAACGAGATGGACGTTGCGACGTACGAGAAGACGAAGCAGTCGATCCGCGAGAACGGCTTCATCGACCCGATCCTGGCGCGCGAGGTCGATGACCTCGAAGAGGGCCAGCTCGAAGTGATCGACGGCGAGCACCGCGTGCGCATTGCGCTGGAGCTCGAGCTGGACGCGATCCCCGTCATCAACCTCGGCAAGGTCGAGCGTCCGCAGGCGCAGAAGCTCACCATCATCACGGACTACCTGCGCGGCCGCCCGACGCCGGACAAGCTGGCGCTCGTCGCCAAGGAGCTGTCCGAGGTGCAGCCCCTCAGCGAGCTCGAGGCCACGCTCCCGTACACGGGGGCGGAGATCACTGCGCTCGTGCGCACGACCGAGCAGTTCGACTGGGGCAAGATCCGCGAAGAGGAGATGACGCCCGTCGGCAACGGCAAGCGCACACAGCACGTGGACACAGGGGCCGAGCACCGTCGCGTCTCCATCGGGCGCATCGCAGGCACGATCCCGACCTGGCTCGTGAACGAGCTGGCCGCCGAGTTCGACCGCACCGCTGCGGCGCGGGGGAGCACGTCACTCGAAGCCGTGTTCATGGACTGGGCTGAGCGCCTGAAGAACACCGAGCCGTCGACCAACGAGCGCGCCCGCACAGGGGCGAAGTCCAAGCCCGCAGCGAAGAAGGGCGGCGGACGCAAGCCCAAGGCACAGACCGCAGCGAAGGGAGAGGGGTGAGACCATGCCGACGACAGTGACCAAGCGCCTGGAGATCGACGCCGGGCATCGCCTGATGAAGCACGAAGGCAAGTGCGCGAACTACCACGGGCACCGCTTCGCCTTCGAGATCACGTGCACCGCGGACGAGCTCGACGACGTCGGCCGCATCGTGGACTTCTCGATCATCAAGCGCCGTGTCGGGCAGTGGCTCGACGAGCAGTTCGACCACGGGATGATCCTGGAGATGGGCGACCCGCTCATCCCGTTCCTGCAGGAGCAGCGCCACAAGCTGTTCATCCTGCAGCCCGGCACCGCACCGACGAGTGAGAACCTCGCGCGCGTCGTCTTCGATGTCGCCCAGCACGCGCTGCACGACACCGGGGCGAAGGTCGTGCACGTGAGCTGCTACGAGACTCCGACCTCGCGCGCCGGCTACAGCGAGGTGCGGAAGTGAAGACGTACGGAGTGAAGGCAGTGTTCGACACCGTGCAGGGCGAGGGAGCACGTGCAGGGATGCGCGCTGTGTTCCTTCGCCTCACGGGATGCAACGCATGGAACGGTCACGTCGAGGATCGCAAGATCGGCAAGGGCGCGTGCGCACGCTGGTGCGACACAGACTTCGTCGGCGGGGAGAAGCTCGACGCCATGCAGATCGTCGACCGTCTCGAAGCGTGCTGGCCCTCTCGCAGCACGCCCGGTGTCCGTCGCCAGGTTGTGGTGACAGGGGGTGAGCCTGCCCTGCAACTCGACAACCCGCTCGTCGCCGCACTGCATGGGCACGGGTGGGCCATCGCCGTCGAGACCAATGGCAGCGTGGACAACCCTGCCCTTCGCAACGTCGACTGGATCACGGTGTCGCCGAAGATCGGCCTGGAGCTGAAGATCCAACACGGTCTCGATCGCGGCGTCGATGAGCTGAAGATCGTGCTCCCCGGCAGCGACGCCGCAGGCTGGACGGACGAAGAGCTGCTCACGCTCGAGCGCCGTCTGCGCGCACGCCATCTGTTCGTGAACCCGATGGATCCGATCAACCCGAAGTTCGTCCAGATCAGCCACCTGCACGGCATGTCCAGCGAGGGGACGAACGAAGCGGAGTACCGCGCCAACGTGAAGCGCTGCCTCGACTTCGTGCAACTGCACCCGCAGTGGCGCGTGGGCGTCCAGCTCCACAAGTACCTGGGGGTGGAGTGATGTCGACCCCCGCGATGCCGTCGCCTGCGGTCGTGCCCAACGGCGTGCTCATCGAGACCAGCACGGTCGAGCACGCGCGCAACGGGCTGGACGGGTACACCTACGTTATCCGACTCAAGGTCGGCAACGGTCCTGGGCGCACGAACCCTGAGCTGCTCGCACTCGCTGAGGCGCTGAACAGCGCCGTGACCTCGAACGCAGGCTTCGGGAGCATCTCGCAGAAGCTCCGCGCGCTCGCCGACAAGATGGACGCGGACGTCGCGCGCGTGCTGCTCGAGAAGCAGGAGTCTGACGCACGCCTCCACGAGCAGCTCGGTGGGACGATCCCAGGCAGCATCAAGGACGCCGTGCAGCAAGCCGCAGCACGTCCGGGGTACGCACCTGCGTTCCAGCCGCAGCTCGACACAGGGCTGGGCCTGGACGCACTCGGCATGACCTGCGGCCTCACCCGTCACACCGGGGAGACCGACGACCTGTACCGCACCCGGATCATGCAGGCAGCAGGCATCCCGTGACCTCCCCTCGCGCACCCCTCCCGCCTCAGTCCCTCCCCGAGCGCCCCGCGCGCTACCGGAGGGGTGCGTCGACGCCCCATCCCATCCGCTTCAACGACGCGCTGTGGGCAGACTTCTGCGCCCACGTCCGTGCGCAGGGGCACGAGCCTAGCGAAGCCCTGCGCGCGCTCGTAGAGGCGCTGCTGGTGGCGGCGAACGCTGTGGGCTGCGCACTGCCCCAGCCCCCTCCCGGAACCGTGGAGCTGGCGTCGCGCGCTACGAGTGCGCTACAGTCCAACCCTGCGAAGTCCCGTACCGATGGTCTCATTGTGGACGACCGGATGGAGGAGCTGCTCTCGGAGCGTCGACGAAAGAACAAGCCAATTCGGTAGGACTGCTAAGAACTATTGAATACTCGAAGGTGATGGATGGGAGCTCGCGCGCTCACAGTTCAGATGTGGAATGACTTGGTGGCGGCTTTCCGCGACCAGCCCGGCAACGTCTCCAATGCAGCCAGACGCGCAGGAGTCAGCCGCGCCACAGCGCACAAGGCGTGGGAGAAGGGCTGGCGCTTCAAGCCCTGGGGCAAGGTGCCGATCGAGCAGGTGCTGAAGGACGAAGCGGAAGCAGCACGCGCAGCTCGCATCGCAGCGGAGCAGGAGGAGGCACGCCAGGAAGCCGAGCGCGCCATCCAGGCCCGACTCGATGCGATCCAGGCCCGAGCCGAAGAGGCGACGATGGTGCGCCACGGCCGCAAGGGCGCGACGAACCTCGCCGTCATCTCCATCAAGCTGACCGTGCTCGTGGACAAGCTGGTGAACGAGATGGAGCGGCGCATGGACGCGGGCGGGCTCCAGACCATCAGCCCGAGCGAGATGCGGAAGTGGGTGATGACGATGGGCACGACGATGCACCACGCCCACTCCGTGATGCGGCTGGCACTGGAGATCGAGCGCATCGTTGCCGGCGAGCCTATCAGCGTCATCGGTGTCCGGGTCGATCACATGAAGCCCGAGCAGATGGTCGAAGAGCTCTCCAGCATGGCCCGCACACTCGAGCGCGCCCAAGGACTCGCGGAGCGGAAGGCTGCCTCCGACCTCGCTGCGGCACAGGTGAACGAACTCGGTAGTAATAAGGTGAACTGAGCACAACCTGTTAGAGCCATGAACAACTCTGCAGAACCCTCAACGACTCCTCAGAAGTGTGACCTCAAGGCGCTGAAGCAGCGCATGGGCTGGACACCGGTCAGTGATGGCGAAGTCGCACAGGGCTTCCCGATCGCTCCTGTTCGCATCGACGCACTGGAGACGGCAGGCGTGCTGCGTCGTCACCGCGACTACGGACCGGCGCACCGGAGCGGGTTCGCCACGGTGAACTACGAGCTGCTCGCGCCGTACACCTGGGACGACGCGCTGTGCATCGACCGGCTGCTGAGCGGAGCGGTCCCGTGACGACACACGACGTGATGCTCTCGGTCGCACTGCTCACCGTGCTCGTCGTCCTGGTGACGGAGAACTCCTGATGGCCAACTACCGCTGCACCGGATGTGGAGTGAACTGGGTCGATGCCCCGCAGTTCATCACCGATGACCGATGCCCGAACTGCGGCGCTGCGGCAGTGTGGGTTGCGGTGGACGATGCGAACAGCGACGGTCCCCTCATCGACGCGATGAAGGAGGCGACCCTCATCCACTACGAGCGCATGCCGTGCGACACCGACCCGCTCGTGGCGCGGCTGCGCCCGCTCATCCATGAGCACAGTGAGGCACGCATTCCGTTCGTGCGGTGGGAGCGCGGAGAGATCACCCGCAGCGAAGCGCTGGTGCAGATGCTCGAGCTTGCGTTCAGGAGCCTGCAGAACACGCGGGAGCACGCCGTTCAGATTGCGCTGCACGCGAACGCGCTGGTACCGGTGGCGAAGTGATCGACCTCGTACCCGACAACGTCATCTCGAACCCTGACGTGCTCGCGGAGTGGCTCGCACGCCATCCCGCACAGGCGCAGGTCATGGTCGAGCGCCATCACCAGCTCCGGCTGCACGTGGCGCGCGAGGACGTGAACGAGTTCATCGAGTACGTCGGTCGCGACGAGCAGACAGGGAAGCGGATCACGCAGGCCCCTGTGCACCTCTCCTTCCAGCGACTCGCGGAGGAGCACAGGCGACTCATCATCTGGGGGCACGTCGAGTCCGGCAAGACGAACCAGATCGCGATCCTTCGCACGCTGTGGATGCTCGGGCGCAACCCGGACCTGCGCATCGCCATCGTGTGCCGCAGCACGCGCAACGCGGAGAAGATCGTGGGCGCGATGCAGCGCTACATCGAGAGCTCTGAGGCGCTGCACGAAGTCTTCCCTGACCTGCGGCCGGGGAAGAAGTGGACCGACACCGCGTTCACCGTTGCAGCACGCAGGGGCTTCGCGAAGGACTTCAGCGTGCAGGCGGTCGGCGTCGGCACGACCATCCAAGGTTCGCGTCTCGACATCGCGATCCTCGACGACATCCTCGACTGGGAGAACACGCGCACCGACGAGCGCCGGCGTCAGGTGATCGAGTGGTTCGGTGCGACGATCGGCGGTCGCCTCACGGAGCACTCGCGCGTCATCATCATCGGGAACGCATGGCACCCGGACGACTTCCTGCACCACATGGCGCGCAACCCTGCGTGGCGCGCGTTCCGCTTCCCCGTGATGGACCGCAGCACAGGGGCGCTACGCTGGCCGCAGCGCTGGAGCAGGGCGCGCATTGATGCGTGGGAGCGGGAGTGGGGCAGCGCTGAGGCAGCGCGCCAGCTCTACTGCGAGGCGCGAGACGACGCCGAGGCCCGCTTCAAGCGGTCGTGGATCGACCAGTGCCTTCACCGCGGAGAAGGGCGCCGCATGACGCCGATGCTCCGAGCCCTGCCCCTTGGGTATCGGACGTACACCGGAGTCGACGTCTCGACTGGCGAGGGCAACGACTACTCGTGCCTGTTCACCATCTGCCTGCACCCGAGCGGCGATCGCGAAGTGCTCTGCGTCGAGACCGGGAAGTGGTCGGGGCCGGAGCTCGTGAAGCGCATCATCGACACCCACGAGCGCTACTTCTCCATCGTCGCCGTGGAGTCGAACGCCACGCAGAAGTTCATCACCCAGTTCACAGGGGGCGCTGCACCCGTGAAGAACTTCCGCACCGGAGCGAACAAGATGGACCCGCAGTTCGGTGTCGAGTCCATCGCCGTAGAGATGGAGCGCGGCCAGTGGATCATCCCTAGCGCAGGGGGCCGGCCCCACACGCGCGAAGTCGAGAGCTGGATCCGCGGCATGCTCTACTACAACCCCGGGGCGCACACGGCAGACGAGCTGATGGCGTGCTGGATCGCGCGCGAGGCTGCCTGCCACCGCGTCGGGCGCGTGAAGTCGGGGACCAAGACGACCCTGCGCCGCTGAGCGTGGACACCCTGGTCCCGGTGACGTAACGTCCGGGCATGGCGTTCACGAAGATCACGAACACGTCGGATGCGTCCATCACGTTGCCGTTTCCACTGCAGGGCATCCTCGCTCCGGGAATGAGCGTCGTGGTCGGAGTGTCGGTTGCGGTGTTGCTGGCGACCGTCACTCCTCCGCGCGAGCTGCGGTTCTCGGATCTCCCGACGGGGACGTATCCCGGCCCAGCGGATAGCGCGTACCAGGGCTACCTCAACGCCGACGGAACCATCGCGCAGGTGCCATCGCGTTACGTCGCGACCGCAGTCAGCTACGCGATGCAGGCCGGTGACTCGATCGTCGGCGTCACCGACACGAGCGCACCGCGCACAGTCACGCTCCCTGCGAGCCCGCAGGAGGGCGTCGTCATCATCGTGGCGGACGAGTCGAACAACGCAGCGGTCAATCCGATCACGGTGCAGGGTGCGAACGGTGTACTCATCAACGGAGCAGTGTCGCAGCAGATCAACACGAACGATGGCACCTTCGCCGCATACTGGAATGGGACCGGTTGGAGGATGACGTGAGTAGCGCGCTACTCGCGGCGGCGGCGAGGGGGGCGCGGCGCTCGGCGCAAGCATGGAGTCCTGCGCAAGCGACATCGGCACCACTTTGGACATGGATCCAGCCCTCTATCTTTGGCCCTGAGATGACTCTCGGCGCAGCGAAGTCGCTGTCAGGCACGCCCGTATCAATCATCACGAATCGCGCTGGCGGTTCGAACGGAGTCTGGCGGGCAGACGGCAACCCCGCAGGCATGCCGAACTGGGTCGGTGCCCCTGCTTCCGGCGTCGGGCGTCCCGCATTGCTGTTCGCAGGCTCGCAGGTCTTTGGGTTCTCGAACGGCTCGCCCCGCGCCGCGACGTCAATCAACGCACCGAGCGGATGGACGATCGCCGTGCGGTGTATTCCGATCGCCTCGGGCTCGTTCTACGGCGGCACCGTTGTCGGCCTGAACAACCCGGCAGCTGCGGGCATCTCGGTGCGAACCGCGGGACATGCAAGCGGCGCAGGTATCAAGCTCACTGACGGTGCTGGGCACACGCTCGCAAGCAGCGTCACCCCTGTTGCGCTCAGCGAGTACGTGGTGGTCGTGACACATATCGCGTCGACGGGTGCGACACGCATGACCGTCGTGCAGATGGACGGCACGACTACTGTGACGACTGGAACGATCACAGGTGGGATGCCCCTGAACAATACGTTCCAGACGATCGGTTGCGACGGCTCGATCGCGGATACGTATTTCGGGCACGTCTCGGAGTTCGCGCTCTACACCGCCCCGCTCGCCGATGCCGAGCACGACAAGCTCGCTGCATACCTTCACAACCCATTGCGCACGCCGCTCACCACGTCGGGCACGCCGTATGTGTGGGGCACCGGCGATTCGCAGATGGCGGGCTACGACGCCACGGACTTCCTGGCAGTGATTCTCTCGACGATCACGACGCCAGTGATCTCCTTCAACGGCGCGATCAGCGGGCAGTCGCTCAACGCAGACATGAACCCGAACTTCGCTGGCCGCGAACGGATCATGCTCATCAACAGCGCGAAGTGTGGATCGCAGCAGGTGATCTGCGTGCAGGCGATCGTGAACACGCTTCAGCAGCGACAGAACCCGAGCACGGTACTCGCGGATCTGACGACGTACGTGCAGTCGATCCAAGCGGTCGATCCGGCGTGCGTCATCGTCGCGGGCAACTGCACGGGCCGCTCCGGAGAGGGCACGAACGCGATCTACGCGAACTACGGGCCGGATGAAGCGACGTTCAACGCGCTGCTTGCAGCGAACGCGGCGTCGCTGGGGATCCGTGTCGCGGACGTCGGATCGACCGCGCTGGGTGCTATCCCACCGCTCACTGGTGACGCGTACCGCGTCGTCGATGGGGTCTCGCCGAATCGCGCTGTGGTGCATTGGAACGCGTCGGCCGGGCAGCCGCTCGCGGCTCCGAAGTACCGCGCACAGCTCCCGTTCTTGTGAGGTGACCCCGTGACGAACCTTCTCTCGCTGCTCGCCTCCGCGCTTCTGCTCATGGCGTGTGCGGCTCCATCCCAGCACGATGCGCAGCGCTTCGGCACCGTAACCGTCGCGTTCCTCCTCAACGCCTGATCCCTTCCCTGCCCTCTTCTGGCCTGCTACCGTCGCAGGCATGGCCACCTTCACACAGACCGTCGATGTGTCGGGCACCGCAGCGTACCCGGCGAGTCCGCAGGTCACGATCCCGTTCATCCCGAAGACGATCACTGTGGTCTGTGAGGACAGCACGGACGACGCATGGGTGTCGTTCGATGGCTCGACCGACGCAGCGCACATGGTGCCAGGGACGCCCGATCAGCGACTCGTGTTCAACCAGCGCGTGACGAAGGTCTGGCTGAAGCGCGGGGCCGCCGGCGCAGCGCCGACCAACGTCCAGGTGATGGCCGAGGCGTACTGATGCCGCGGTTCGCACAGAGGGGGCCGCACGGTCTGCGGCTCCCGGACACGTGGCTACCCTCGGACCTTCCGAACCTGTTCGCGTGGTATCGCTCCGACGCACAGAACATTGTCGGCGGGACGAACGGCGTTCAGCCGCTGGCAACATCGTGGACGGACCGCAACGCACGGACCTGCTGAACAAGGGACACGTGTTCGCAGTGACGTTCACCAGCACGGCGGTCGGAGTCGCGTCGCACACATACGTCGATGATTCGCAGACCGCATACTCGCTTGGAGACGTCAGGCAGGGGCAGCTCATCGATCTCGAGATCGGAGCGGGGCTGCTCGGCTGGGCAGGCCCTCGTTGGCTTCATGTCCGAGCTGCTGTTCTTCCAGGGCGCACACGACGCGGCGACCCGAGCGCGTGTCTTCGCCTATCTCGGTCACAGGTACGGCCTCGCCGTAGCGTGACGGTGGTCGGTCGTGGCGTCTGTGCGTTCGTTGCGATAGCTTCGACGCACTACCATGCCCATCCCTGCAGACCCTCGTGAAGCGAACCAGGCGGCGTACAAGCTCGGCGGCACGGTAGCACCGGATGCGGCTGCATCGCGGATGAACCCGCGGCAGATGGAGCTCAACCGGCGCTACGCCTACTTCCGCGGCAGTTGCTACGACCACCGGGCGTTCGACTGGAACGGGGAGCCGGTGCTCGACACCAACGCCATCCCGCGCGAGCGGTCGATCCCGCCAGGGTTCTCCGATCCGTACGGGAACACGGACGCGATCTCGCTGAAGTACCGACGCCCGTCCGCGCCGTACTACCTCGGCAAGGTGATCGTGAAGCGCTTCACCGGGCTGCTCTTCTCGCACCGCAAGCATCCGAAAGTGAAGGTCCTCGGCGACCCGCAGAGCGAGGAGTGGCTCGCCGCTGCGATCGAGGCCGGACGCCTCTGGGCGCAGATGATCGAAGGCCGTGACCTCGGCGGCGCGATGGGCTCGGTCGCCGTCGGGTACGAGATCCACGATGGCCTGCCGCTGTTCGAGGTCTTCGACGCGCGCTTCTGCACGCCGGTGTTCAAGAACCGCCTCACGCACGAGCTCGCGTCCATCGAGATCCGGTGGTCCTACAAGGACTGGGTCCAGGCCCTCGACGGCGAGTGGCTGGAGGTCGAGCTCTGGTCTCGCCGCATCATCGACGAAGAGCACGACATCCTCTGGCAGGGTGCGATGGCGGGAGAGAACGGCGAAGAGCCTGACTGGAACGCTCCCCAGAATGTGATGGGCGAAGTCATCGAGCCCATCGTGAAGGAGCACCGTTGCGTCGATCACCGCGGCCGTCCTGCGGTCCCGGTGGAGTGGATCCAGAACCTCCCCGTCTCAGGCGAGATCGACGGCGACCCGGACTGTCACGGCGCCTACGATCTGTTCGAGCAGATCGACGCGCTCACCGCACAGGCCAACCGCGGCATCCTCGCGAACTGCGACCCGACGCTCGTGATGAGCACGGACGACGAGCTCGCCGAGATCCGCAAGGGCAGCGACACCTTCATCCGGCTGCCGAAGGGCGACTCGGCTGAGTACCTGGAGATGCAAGGCTCGGGGCCGAAGAGCGCCATCGACCAGGCGGACCGACTCGAGGACAAGGCACTGCGGCTGACGCAGTGTGTGCTCGACCAGTCCCGCAGCACCGTGAACAAGACCGCGACGGAGGTCGAGAAGGACTACTCCGCGATGTGGGAGAAGGCCGACGTGCTGCGCGAGCAGTACGGTGAGCGCGGGCTGAAGCGCCTGCTCATGAAGCTCCTCGCCACCGCACGCGCGCTTCTCACCGCACCGCCGACGCAGAACCCGGAGACCGGTGAGCTCGAGCGCGTCGCCATCATCCTGCCGCCGAAGATCGCGAAGGACGCCAAGGGCAAGGTGAAGGTCACCGAGTACGAACTCGGCCCCGGTGGCTACATCACGTTCCAGTGGCCGGGGTACACCACGCCCACGGTGAGCGATGCGCGCACGGCAGTGGGTGCGGCGAGTGATGCGATGAACGCAGGGCTGGTGGACGACGAGCATGCGGCCGCGTACATCGCGCCCATCTTCCAGGTCGAGGACCCGAAGGAGATGCTCGCCGCGATCGCGAAGAAGCGCGCGGACGAAGAGGCTGCGTTCGCTGCTCAGACCACTGGCGATGCGACCGCTCCGGTCGAAGCTGGCGGCGAAGACGGCGAAGGCTCCTTCAAGACGTTCCAGTACGAGATGGAGGCAGGCATCGTCACCATCGACGAGATGCGCATGTCGAAGGGGCTGCCGCCGCTCGCGATCGACGGGGACCTCACCGTGCCGCAGATGAAAGCCAAGTACGCGGCGATCTACGCCCAGAGCACCATGGTCTCGAACGAGACCGGCGCCGAGAAGGTGCTCGGCATCGCGTCGCCCGACGCACCACCCGCAAACCAGTAGCCGCGCGAATCGTCGCCCTCGTGCACAATCTACGTGCACGAGGTGTGAGTGATGAAGTGGACGTGTCCGAAGTGCAACACGCCGATGCGGCGTGAGGACGGCGGTTGGCGCTGTCCTGTTTGCTCGTACTGGATCCCGCGTGCGGTGATGCCGGTGCTCAACGTCTGGGCGTGGGCTTGTGCATGTGCGGACTGCATCGGTGGAAGACCGTTGTGGCGGTGCGCACGATGATCTGCTGCGTGAACGGATGGTGCAGCGGAGGCCACGGCTTCTGCGTCTGCGTGCACTGCGGGGAGCTGAAGGTCGATCCACTCCATCCGCTCGTGTACGAACCCGATGTGCCACCGATCAACGCAGGTCCCTACCGCACGCCAGGAGCGCAACGATGAGCACGCGATTGATTGTGAACGGGCGCACGGTGTTCGCGACCGCGGACTACCTGCGCGACCAGAAGCTCCAGCGTCGCTTCGCGAAGAGCCGCAAGGCTGAGATCGAAGAGATCATCGAGCAGCAGAACAAGGAGCCGGAACCGGTGGCCACTCCGGTGCGTCGCCGCTCTCCGTTCCTGCCGGGGCAGCCGTTCCACTGCCCCGCGGACAAGGTGGTCTACCGCATCATCGCGCGCCTCAACCCTGCCGAGGGCTGGGTCACGGGCGGCGTGGTGATGGGCTGGTACGGCGTCGACTACCCGAAGGTCCTCGAGTGGGTGAAGCGCGGGCTGCTGGACGCAGCGATGGAACAGGGCAGCCCCACGAAGCGCTTCCGGGTGCTCGATCCCGCAGCGTGCAAGGCAGAGGCGAAGCTCCCGCCTGCACCGGCCCCGAAGAAGGGACGTGGCAAGAAGCGATGAGCAAGCGCAAGCGCCGTGCTCGCCGTCGTGCAGCACGCAACCGTGCCGAGTACCGCGAAAGTGCGCTCCGCATGCTCATGGACCAGCCCCTGCGCGTGATGACGCGCGAGTCGCTCGCCGTTTCGATGAAGAAGCTCAACGACGCGCTGAAAACGGTGACGGAGAAGATGGTCGAAGAGAGCGTGTTTCGACAGTCCGTGTTCCTCGAGTTCTTCAAAAAGGTAGGCGTCGACAATGCCGAAGAAGTTCGATCACCAAACCCGGTTCCACCAGAAGCGTGAGCAGGAAGCGAAGCGTCGCGCGTTCGACATGAGCTCGAAGCGCATGCGCGAATGGGACACGGTCTCCGCGCACGACCTGCGCCTCGGCGTGATGTGGGGAATGGAAACACTCGCGCAGATGGGAATGGCAGAGCTCCGCACCGACGGAACGGTGCTCGAAGGGCGACTCTGCGACGGTGTCACACGCGAATCAGCGATGGGGGCACTCGCACTTCGGCGTCTCGACGTCGATGACGCACGCAACAAGAACCCGATTCTCCTCGGCAACTCGATCGCAGCAGGGTTCAGCGCCGCTACCCCTGCCCCCAGCAAGCTCCCCCGCCCCTAATAGCCCCCGCAGCGCCCCTGCGCGCACGCCCCCACCCAACAGCAAGCCACAAGTTAGCCGCCCCCTGCAGCGCCCCTCAGCACGTGCTACGGGGGCGGGCAGGGGTCTAGCCGCTTACGCAGGGGGCGGTTGCAGCGTGCGCAGCACGTAGCAGCATGCGCGCAGGGGGCGTGCACTGCGGGGGCGGCTAGGGGTACAGTGCGCGCGTGGTCATTGTTGTCGATTTCGATGGAACGGTCGTAGCTCGCGATGCGCCGCTTCGGCTCCTGCCGGGGGCGAAGCACGCGCTGCTCACGCTCAAGCGGGCGGGACATACGCTCCTGCTCTGCTCCGCTCGCAGCAACCGCGCCCAGCGGTTCAACCCGGAGCTCGATCCGCTCGTCCGCGCCGGCGTCCGTTCGGCACCGAAGGACGAAGAGTCCCGGCAGCGCTCGATGCAGTTCCACAACCACCTGCACATGCAGATGGTGAACTTCATCGCGCGTGAGCTCCCCGGTGTGTTCGACGCCATCGACGACGGGGAGCAGGGCAAGCCGATCGCGGATCTCTACATCGACGACCGCAGCATGAACCCGCGTGCGACCGGGTCCGCGGCTGCGGGATGGGCGATGATCGCCGCGACGTACGGAGAGCCGGTGACGGCGGTGCGACGCCGCGCTACCGTACGCTCATGAGCAGCATGCACAACAAGGGTCCGAATCGGGAAGCACGCCGCGCAACGAAAGGCGGCGAGATCATCCACCGTGAGAAGCTCTTCGGTGGGAAGTTCACGGCCGAAGAGGCGCACGCCGCGCACGTCTTCAAGGGGCAGAAGTGCGCCGGCATCGAAGCGGGCTGCATCGGCAAGCTCGGCATCGGTAGCATCGTCATCCGCACGTTCATGTCGGTGAAGGACTTGAAGGCGCGTGACCCGAACGGGTTCGGCCTGCTCTGCGAGATCGACCCGGACGCAGTCGCTCGCATGCTCGTCTCGTTCAAGGGCTCGGACGGGCGCCCGGTGCCGTACGTTCGCATCGCGACCGTCTACGCCTGCAAGCATTGCGCGGCAGCGGCAGAGCGTGCGGCTGCGCACGGCCCGAGCTACGCCGTCGTCGAGATCGACCGCGGTCCGGGCGCCGATCCGATCGTCAGTGGCTACAGTGGACCGACGGCCGCCGACCGTGTAACGCAGGAGCTCGTCGAGACCGCGGTCTCGAACATGAAGGAGAACTGAGTCGTGGCATACCCTAGTGCGCAGATCGAGCATACCGACCACGGTCCTGGTCGTCGTACCGTGACCGTCACCGAACGCGGCGAGCGTCCCGTACGATACGAGATCGCGCCGCATCCGCACGGTGGTGTGCAGATGACGAGCGGTCGTCAGACCACGTTCCATCCGAACGTCGCGGAGGCGATGAAAGAGGTACACCAGTTCCATTCCAGTGGAACACCGTCACCGTGGAACGAAGCACAAACGGCGTTCACACACCCTGGACCTGGTAAGTGGGAGCATGTCCACGGTACAGCGGAAGCATCTGTGCGCACGCCGACAGGTGCGGCCGTGCCTCCGCACGTTGCAGCATCGCGTGAAGCGACACAGCGTGCGGCAGCGGCAACGAATCACGCTGCACGGCACGACACGGTCGAAGCGCACGGGACGGCAGCGGACGCGCACTCGCATGCGGCTCAGTTGGCACGACGTGCAGGCAACAAAGACCTTGCTCGCCGCCACATGGATCAAGCCAGTGCACACAACATAGCGATGCTCAACGCGCCACACGAACACAAAGCCCCGGGCATAGTGCAGCGTGGGAAGAAGGGCGGCGAGTTCGTCGTCTCCCGCACAGGCAAGAAAGAGTACGTTGGCAAGGGCGGCAAGAAGAAGGGGCGGTAGTCATGGCGGATCGCGCGCGACGTCGCTCCAATGCCGAGATCGCAGAGACGCATCGCAAGCATGCGGCGATGGCGCGCGAGAAGGGTGCGACGAAGCTCGCAGCTCGCCACGACCGTATCGCCGCCGAGCACCAGCGCCGTCATGAAGCACGCTCAGGGTTGAAGGCCGAGAAGGCCGCCGAGCACCGCAACATGGCTGCGCACGCGCTGTCCCGCGGGAGCCTGTTCGAGGCAGCGAAGCACGCACTCGCAGCCCGCAAGTCGCAGGCGACAGCGAACGCCGCGCACCACGCTCTCATGCACGGCCAGGGCGCGGCCCACATGCACGCGCTCCAGCGTGGTAAGCATGGCGGCACGTTCGTGGTCTCGAGCTCCGGCAAGAAGGAGTACCTCGGCGGTCACGGCAGGAAGTGAGCAGCCCGATGGGAGAGCATCTCGCACGAGTCGTCACCGCCGAGCAGCGCAAGAGCGATCGGGCGCGCCGCGACCTTCTGCCTCCGCAGGAGCGCGCTGCACTGCGCAGCATGCGACGCGAGGCGAAGAAGGAAGGCTCGCTGCTCACGACCGGAGGGAAGGGCGGGCTGTCGCCGTCGCTCGTGCTCGGCATCTTTCGGCGCGACGGATGGCGCTGCAAGGTGTGCGGGGAGAAAGGCAACAAGGACAACGGCGGGCTCCAGCTCCATCACAAGGCCGGCGTCGTCTCGAGCGACCGCATGAGCCGCATGGGGCACAAGAACGCGCGCTCCGCGATCACGTCCATCTGCCGCCGCTGCCACGATCGCCTGCACAACGAGGCGCGCGAGGAGGGCATCGACTCGTCGCAGGTCACGCCCGAAGGTGACAAGTGAACGACGACGAGAAGATCGAGCTCATGAAGAAGTACCTCCTGATGAAGTTCAACGAAGAGGACTGGCACGGCGTTGCGGACGCAGCGATGGACTTGCGCGAGATGATCGCGCGCCGTAACGCACGCAAAGGGGCGAGCAGTGAGCGACGAGTGGATCGAAGATCTCGACGGTAGCCGCTACCGATTCACAGTGAACGAAGTCCGCGCAGACGGTTGCGAGACTTGCGCGGCCGGGCATTGCGTGCAGAAGATCATCGAGTTCCCGAGTGAAGGTTCGGGGCAGGTCATCGTGCACAACCCGGAGATGGATTGAATGAGCATCAGCACGAGCATCGCAGAGCGCATCGCGAAGAGCGGACGTCCTGGCGGGCGTACCGCAGTCCGACTCGTCGAACCCGGCGGGAGCTACGCACTGTGGGTGTTCGACGGCGACGCGATCGAGCTCTACTACCACGACGCGACCCGCGGGGCCGTGGTCGTGCAGCACTCGCTCTCGCCGGCCAACGCCGTGCGCATCGCGCGCTTCGTGATGAAGTGGTGGGCGCGGCGCATGTGGTACGGCTGGAAGCTCCGCGTGTGGGAGTGGGCGATGCGCGTCCGCACCGAGGCGTCTGCCGATGGCGAAGCGTAGCGCGCAGGTCTTCACCGAAGTCGCGCAGGAGCACCTGCGGCGGCTGAACCGCGTCGCGGAGCGCGGCAGCGCTGCACGTCTGCACAAGCTCTACCAGCAGTCGCTCGACGAGATGGAGCGGCGCTCGCGCACGCTGCTCCGCGGTCGCGACAAGGACACGTTCACTGCGCACCATCGCCGCATCGTGCTCGCACAACTGCGGGACAGAGTGCGCGAGCTCGTGCCGCGGCTGAGCGGTGCGCTGGTCGATCACGCGCACGAGGCACAGGTCGAGGGCCGCTCCTCAACGCTGCAGAACATCGCGAAGCTCGAAGAGCGGTACAGCGGAACGACGCCCGTGCTCCCCGTCGAAGAGGCGGCACGCTTCGTCGGCATCGGCGCACCCACGCGCTCCCTGCTCCGCAATGCGAAAGGGCACGGCGTGCTGCCTGATCGCATCCAGACTTCGATGGCGCGCTACGGCGCACGGCTCATCACGCAGTTCGAGCAGGAGCTCGCGAAGAGCATCTTGCAGGGCGAGACCGTGCTCGAGACGACTGAGCGAATCCGCATCCGCGGCGACCTGGAGTGGTGGCAGGCGGAGCGCATCGCGCGCACCGAGACAGCGTGGGCGTACAACGGCGCGACCTACGACGCCGTGCGCGACGCATCGACTGAGCTCGACGACATGATGATGCGCTGGAACGAGCACGTGGACGACGCGACCGGGCAGCCGTTCGACGATCGCGTCGCACCGGACTCGATGGCGATGCACGGGCAAGTCGCGCGCCCCGGAGAGGCGTTCGTCATGCCGACCGACGAGCGCGTCGCGTCAGAGCGATGGGGGCTGCACTACGAGTTCCCGCCGAACCGTCCGAACGATCGCGCGGCCGTAATGCCGTGGCGTCCGCACTGGGGGATTCCGGGTTGGAAGTGGAACGGCTCGATGCGCGTTCCGGTGACGTGATCGCTGCCGCGGAATGACCGCTCCGTTGGTCCCAGGTGTGTCAGTCACCTGCCGCACCTCTCCCGAACCATTCGGAAGCTAGCGCGGAAACGAAGCAGCCATTTCGCGGCAGCGATGTCGTCGAGGGCTACTGCTCTACCACGACAGCGTAGCCGAGGTCACCGACCTCACCGGCACTCGCGTCGTACACGACTGCGGTGCCGAGTCCGTCGGGCTGCGGTCCTGCGTCGAAGTCGATCGGCTGAGCAACTGCGGGCTCTGCCGGAAACGCCGTTTCACCTGTCGCGACCGGAACGACTTCCGGTGAAACAGGGCCGCAGGCTGCGAAAGACAGAACGGTGAAAACGAATGCTGCTCGAATCATGGGAACCACCTCGTGATCGAAGAACTTGTGCACTCAAACGAGGATTCGCTACCGCGCCCTGCTCAACCGCAGTTGCATAGGTTGCGACGTTGTGCAAACCATGCCCTCACAGGAGACGCACACCATGCCCATCGACCCCAAGAAGCTCGCCGCAGTTGCCGGTGGTCAGTCCGGCCCCGTGATGCCACCGAAGGGTGGTGGCGGTGGTGCGAAGCCGCCGAAGGGTGGCAACCCGCACGATGAAGCCCATCCCGACATGGACGAGAAGGACGAGACCGCTGCCGACGAAGCAGACGAGCTCCCCGAGAATCTGAAGTCGTACGCGAAGCTCGTGAAGCTGCTCGAGGACAACGCGACCGATGTCGAAGAGCAGTGCGAAGGTCTCGACGCGGACATGCTCGCCAGTGACGAGAGCCCCGACGACGAGAACAAGCAGGAGATCGAAGACTGCCTCGAGTCCCTCCCCGATGACCTCGTGAGCGAGATGAAGTCGTCGCTCAAGGGCGTCTCGAAGGACGACGCGCAAGCGCTCGCGAACCACCTCGAAGACGAGGGCTTCGTCACCGACGCCGATGCAGTCGCAGGGTTCCTGTTCCACTGCGGACAGGTCTACGCGGCCGGTGGCGGTGAGGGCGACGACTCGGACGACGAGAGCGGAGACGACGAGGACTACGGCGACGACGAAGACGACGACGAGGACTACTGATCCGAGTTCAACTTCGTCGCTCGATCCAACCGCGCCGCAGCGCGCTTTCTCACCGCCGCTCTTTGCTGCTCAGCCAACACCGGGGAATCGTGCCATGTGCGCGGCCCCGGCAGCTTCACTGCCTCCAGCGCATCCAATCCGTACAGAGACTCGAGCATCGCGAAGTGCAACGGGAGCACTGCGAGTGCAGGGTGCGCGCGCAGGAGCAGTGCGTTCGCGGAGTCCATGCGGAGCTCGTGCGGGCGGCCCGTCACGGGCTGCGGTGCAACGTACGTCGACGGCACTGACTCGCCGATGATCGTGCGCTCACGCACGCGCGGGTTCACGTCGCCGAAGCGTCGCAGCCATTCCGGGGAGCGCGTGTCGTTCGACTCCTTGCGCTGGGCGTTGAGGATCACGTGGCGCTCTGCTGCCCATGCCTGAATCGCGACGTCGTCGACAGGGTTCACGCCGAGCGTGAGTGCGAGACACTCGATCGCGGCTTCGATACGAATGGGACCGGCAGGGGGAGTGTGTGGCGCTCTCATCGCGTGCCCTACTTTATTTGCCGTGCGGCACTGTGACAAGCGCGCGCAGACTTGCGAGCACGATGGCAGGTGGGCGGCCGATTCCTGTGTCTCCGATCGTTCCTTTCGCAGAGCGAGAGGTCGAAGCTGATCGCGCAGGCAACGCGCGTTTCGGTTTCGGCGTTCAAGCTCAGATGCCCGAGGGCATCATGGCCGGGAACATCAGCGACGCAGAGCGCGAGCCGCCCGATTCCGGTCCGACGCCGTTCGGGCCTCTCATGGGGAAGCGCTGATGCCCAAGACGTTCCGCAACGTGCGAGAGCTCGCACTCCAGAAGGGTACTGTCCCGAGCGGGTTCGATGGGCAGGCGTACTCGCCCCTCGGTCCGCAGTCGGCACAGGCCGGGTACACCGACCCGAGCGAAGCTGCGCGTGCGCGCATGGACCTCGAAGCCGGCGACTCGGTCGACGCGCTGGTCAACCCGCCGCCGTTCAAGCTCACCGGAGGCAAGTGACCATGGCGACGCCCAACGACGATCTCGCAGGCAAGGTCGGTCTGGACAAGGGTACGAACGATCCCCGCGATGCGTACGATGCGCAGCACGGCCGTTACGTCGACAGCAACCCTGCGGACCTGTCTGTGCCGGAGCCCCCGGTGACCAACCCGCCGCCCTTCGGGGCGATGAACGGGAAGCGCTGAGAACTACACCGCGCAGCGGTGTCACCGCATGCGCACGGAGACGACGACGATGAGCACGCCCAACGACGATCTCGCGAGCAAGGTCGGCATCGACAAGACGCACGACCCGCGCGACGTGTACGACCAGCAGCACGGGAGCTACTCGGACCCGACGGTCACCATGCCTGTCGAGAAGAAGATCCCGATGTTGCCCCAGGGCGACGAGAGCTCCCCGTTCAAGATCGGCGGACTCTGATCTGAGCCATGACCGACTTTCTGCAATTCACGGGCACGTTGCAGTCGACACCGACCGATCCGTCGGCGTCGGCGCAGCCGTCCGTGCTTGCGCAGATCGCGGAGTCGCTCGTCCTCAAGCGGCTGTCCGACCCGGGTCAGTACGACCTAACGGCGGACGCCGCGGTGCCCATCTCCCTCGGCGCGATCGCGAACGTGAACGTGCTGATGGTGAAGGTCACTGGCGGTCCGGTCACGTTGCGCGTGACCTCAGCGGCAGGGGCGACTCAGTCGATCCCTGTCGACTCGTTCTTCTACGTCATGACGGGCACGGTTCCGATCACTGCGATCGACGTGACGCGCTCGCCTGGCGTTGAAACGTTCGTAGACGTCATCCTCGGAGAAGCGGCGTAGTCCGCTAGGAGAGTTCATCGTGACCACGACCACCAAGACCTTCGCCGAAACCATCCAGACGATCCTCAACGAGGCGAATCCGAACACGCTGGCGGACGCGCTCAAGAAGATCGCGCTCGGAACCATGATGTCGCCGGTGAAGGCCGTCGTGACGGGACTCACCGCTGCGAACTCGTTCGACCTCACGTCGGCCGCTGTGTTCGCGAAGGCGACCGTGACCGGTCTCCCCGCGGGCGAAGTTCCGGCCAGCGCGCTGCCCCCGATCCGCTCGGTGACCACGCTCCGCGTGACCGCAGTCGGCACCGGCGCACTCGGCCCGCGTGTCGTGACCGACGCCGGCGGCACCGCAGGTGCTCCAGGAGCGACCGGCCCCGGCATCGCGCTGCTCAGCGACGACGGCAAGACGCTCACGTTCGAGGGCACGGTGACGGGCTTCACGATCGAGTACAGCCCGCGCGCGCTGAACGATCTCGGCACCGGCTGGGCGCCGAGCACCTGATTGAGTCACTCCCGATCCCCGGACTGAGCCGGGGCGGGTTTGAGTCTGACAACGTCCGTCCAACGGCATCCCTGGTTCCATCGACGTTCAGCCCGACAGTGCCCTCGCCCTCACTAACGTGACGACGACGGTAAACAGTCGGAAAGACCAGAGACGGGACACCCCAGGGCAGACAGAAGAGAGACCAAGCGATGCCCGGTGAAGCAGATCCGAACGCCCCGAATACCGAAGGCGGTATCGAGGGCCAGCAGCAGGCACCCACGTCCGGTAACGGACAGGGCGCCAACAACCCGCGTGGGCAGTTCATGGCCCCGAGCACGATCGCCGCGCTGAAGAAGGAACAGCGCGAGCGTGGCATGCGCGAGGCACTGACGAAGCTCGACGCCGAAGCCAAGGCTGCCGGTTTCAACTCCTACGAGGAGATGAAGCAGGCAGCGGCACAGGCGAAGCGCGCTCCCGCAAGCCGTCCTCAGCAACAGGCTCCGGCGCAAGGCGGGCAGAGCAACGGTGCGAGCCGTCGCGAAGCCGAAGCCTACCAGCGCCAGATCAAGGAGCTGGAGGACCGCGTCCGTACGCTCCAGAAGGAGAACTCGCGTCTCGCCAAGAAGGCGCGCGAGATCGAACGCACCTCGCTCGAAAAGCAGGGTGAGCTCGAGCTCCATCTGAGCGCCGTGAAGGCCGGTGTGAAGGACCCTGACGTTGCCGTCGCACTCCTGCGCAAGTCGATTCCGCAGCGCATGGAAGGCGAAGACAACAAGGCGTACCACGACCGCCTCGCGAAGTTCGACGAAGCGAAGTATTGGGACCAGCTCCGTGAGCAGCGCCCGTACCTCTTCGGCGAGCAGACCGCAGCTCCCGCTCCCGTCGTGAAGCCTGCCTCGACCGGCAACGGTTCGGGCGTGCCGGCGACGAAGCAGCCCGGAGCGAACCCGGCGCCTCCTGCACCGCCCGCAAACGGCAGTGCGAAGAACGCCCGCGACATGAGCCCGGCAGAGCTGCGCAAGCGCATGGAGGAACTCGGACTCGATCCGACCCTCGCAGACTGATTCGCAGGGCACGGCGAAGACTGCGCGGTGCCTTGAAGAGACGAAGCAACGACCGCTCACCCGGATGGTGGGCGTACCAGGAGAGAAACCGTGCCCGACTTTTCTGTCATCGCGCAGACACCCACCGTCCGAGCCATCGTGCAGGACGGCCTCCTCGAGCGTGTGTTCCACAACGCGCTCTTCCCCCGCCTCATGTTCCGCGGCGAGGCTGTGCCGCAGAAGTGGCCGGGCAACGTCGGTGACACGATGGTGTTCACCGGTGAAGGTCTGATCCCGCCGGATGCGTCGCCGCTGATCCCGGGACAGGACCCGGACACAGCCACCGCTCCGTTCGAGCAGTGGACGGCCCAGATCCAGCAGTACGGCAAGCCGGCCATCGACACCGCGATGCCGACCGACGCCGTGGCGCTGGGCAAGCTGTTCCTGTCGAACGCGCGTCGCCTCGGTCTCGCGGCGTCGCAGGCGATCAACCGCGCCGTTCGCGACCGCATGTATAACGCGGCCGAGTCCGGCTGGACGGTTGTCGACGGTCCGTTCGCCGGCGTCGCGACGATCCGCGTGAAGCGCCTCAACGGCCTCACGCGCGCCCGCAATCCGAACCTCGCGAACGGCGCGCAGGTGAAGTTCGACCTCGTGTCGACGAACAACCCGCTGTCCGTCTCGATCTTCGACAACGGCGCGGCGGCGACGTTCAGCATCATCGCGTTCCAGGCGGACACCCCCGGGGACGAAACCGGCCCCGGCACGATCACGCTGAGCGGCAACGTCACCAACGTGCTCGACCGCGCGTTCGTGAAGACGATCGACCGCAGCGATCTCGTGCTCGTCGGCGGCGGCAACAAGGTCGACGACGTCGGTTCGACGGACGTGCCCACGTTCACGGACGTGCGTTCGTGCCTCACGAACCTCCAGCAGAACAACGTGCCCGTCCATCCCGACGGCCGTTACCACTGCCACATGAGCCCGGTGACGCAGGCGCGCCTGTACGACACCGCCGAGTTCCAGCGCCTCAACACGGCGCTGCCGGACTACTACTATTATCGGCAGTACGCCCTCGGCGAGTTCATGGGGATCCTCTTCCTGAACAACACCGAGTGCCCGCAGTCGACGACGGTGGTCGGTGGTTCGACGGCGACGTTCGATCAGCGCGATCCGTTCGCGCCCGAGCTGTTCAACAACGGCAACGCCGCGACCGGCACGCCGCTGTTCCGCGCGCTCTTCACGGGCCAGGGCGGCATCTACGAATACTGGATGGACCAGGACGCGCTCATCACCGAAGCCGGTCTGAACGGCAAGGTCGGTCAGCCGTCGATCTCCAACAACGGCATCGAGGTGCTGAGCGAGCGCATCAAGCTCATCATCCGCGCCCCGATCGACCGCCTCCAGCAGATCGTGTCGATGGCGTGGTCGCTGTTCGCCGACTGGCCTGTCCGCACGGACGCCGCCACGGGCGACGCGGCGCGCTACAAGCGCTTTGTTTCGTTGGTGCATGCGTGACGAACGCTTGTAGTCTGTGCGCTGGGCATGGTAGCTCAGCGCATGGGCTGCAAGATCTGTAACGGAGACCACGGGTACACACGATGTCCGCAACCACTCACTGCCCCGGCGTCACCGCAGAAGCTAGGGGAGTCCCTCACGGACTACCATCAGCGGCTGCGATACAACGCCTACATGCGCGAGTGGACGGTCAGGAAGATGGCCGACCCGGACTATCGCTCCAAGGTGCGCGCGCAGCAAAACGCACGCGCCAAGGCACACCCGGACTCGCCCGCGCGTGTACGTTCGCGCAAGCACATGCGCCAAAAGGCTGCGTGGCTTGCCGAGCAGAAAGCGAAGCCGTGCATGGATTGCGGCGGAACGTTTCCGTCGGAGTGCATGCAGTTCGATCATCGGCCTGGCGAAATGAAGTCGTTCAACATCAGCATGCGGGCACGGTCGACGCATGCGCGCGTTCTCGCGGAGATCGCCAAGTGCGATCTTGTCTGCGCGAACTGCCATGCAATACGGACCGCGCAGCGAAAGCGGGCGCAGCTCAAACCGCAGGAGGCGGTGTACGTTCAACCGGCGCGTAGCGCCGGCAAGGTGTGTGGGCCTTCGGGCCCACCTTCGAGTGCGAAGAACCTTCGGTTCTTCTTTCGAGCACGCCCGGCAAGGCAGCTCGGCACTCACCCGACCTGTGTCTGTCCCTTCGGGGCCGGACCGTGCCAATGGTCGGTCGTCCCTTGGGTGCTGTGATCCGTGCAGGACTGGTCTCCTGCGTTCGATCCTCCACCCTGTTCGGGAGCAAACCCTGGTCATTGACCATGGAACCGCTCCCTGTCTCCGATGGCGTGAAGTAGTCAGCGCTTCGGCGCTCGTACCACTTCAAGGGTTGCAGTGACTCTCGCAAGTTTCACGGACCTGGCAGACGCGCAGACCAAGACTCGGTTCCCCACGGCAGGGTTATGCCGGTCACACCGAGACACCGATCCGCACAGACGCCGCCATCACCTTTTCACCCCGCGCGAACAGACGCGGAGGAGTCCGAAGGAAGGAAGCCATGGCTGGACCCGCACCGAAGAAGCCCTCGACCGCAACCCCTCCCAGCGATCCGCTCGAGCTCGCGAAGATGGGGAGCGAGACCGCCGGCACACCGGTGATGGCGCAGTCCGCCGTGGCTCCCGAACCGCCGCCCGAGCCCGAAGCTCCGAAGTCGGAGTCGCTGCCCCCGCCGCCTGCACCTCCGCCGCCTCCCGCGGTGAAGGAGCAGAAGTACCTAGTGCTGAACGACAAGATCGTTCGCATCGGCAACGCGGGATGGCAGTCGACGCAGCTCCGCAAGGGCAAGATCGTGTCGAACCATTCGTACGACATCGAACAGCTCCGCGCGCAGGGCGTGCTCCTGCAGCCGATGCCCGAGTGACGTTGGAGGAGGTAGTGATTCGTCGTGTCGCTCAGCCCACTGGACCGTGACCGCGTCAAGTTCCATCTCGGCTACGTCTCGACGTCGTCTGCCGCCTCGCTCCAATTCGGTCTCGCTGTTCCGATGCAGACCCTCTTCCTTGTCGAAGAGGCGATGAACCAGGTCCCGGCGATCGCTGTGCCTCGCGTGCAGATGATCCTCGGGATTCTCGACAACCTGATCTTCGGCAAGCTCGTCGAGGCCCAGGACTTCCTCGTTGCAGCACGCATGGGCGACATGACGTTGCGCGATGCGAAGCGCGGCGAGACGCACCCCGACCTGCTGCGCCGCGAGCTCGTGTTCTACGCGAACCTGCTCTGCGACACGCTCGGCGTTCCCTTCTATCCGTTCGCAGCGCGGTTCCGTAACGGGGCCGGCGCCGGCAACGGCCGGGTGCGGATGTGACCAAGCCGCGCGCACCATTCACGAACCTCACCGGGGACCAGTACGCGAACACGCTGGTGCAGAAGCTCACGCCCGTAGCCGACAGGATCCGCGACCTGAGGACGCGGCTCGGCGGCGTGCCGTACCAGGTGTCGCTCGTGCGCACGCGCTGGAGCGGTGGCCGCCGCAACCACGGCACCGAAGAGGTCGTCTCGGTGACGCCGATCCTGCCGACGCCGAAGGTGCAGGCGCTTGACTCGATGAACCAGGTGCTCCAGTCCGCAGGTCTCGACGAAGTCGGCACCATCCGTGTGACCGACATCTCGCCGGCGTACACGGAGGACCAGCTCGTGGGCGTGGGGCCGCAGGGCGAGCCGATTCCGAGCGACGAGAACTTCTACTGGGAGATCACCTTCCCGCGTCCGCTGCCGCAGATGGCGGTGCAGCGTCGGTACACGGTGAGCGGCGTGCCGAACTACAACCCGACCCGCTTCGGGTGGTCGGTGGCGCTGATGAAGGCAGGCGAGGAGCGCGATCGCGTCACCGGGACGCCGGGGAGCGACTGATGGCTGGCCCCGTCGCGATCACGGTCAACCTCGGCGACCTCGGCAAGCTGGAGAAGAAGCTCGGCTCGCGCCTCAACCTCGTGCTGCGCCGCGCGTCCCTCTCCGCCGCCATGCGCTCTGTCGCGTACATGCAGCAACGCACCCGCACCGCGATGCCGGCGAACCCTTCGGGCATCGGCTCGGGCGGCGCAGTCAACACCGGTGCGTACCTGCGCGCGTGGCGCACGGGGCAGTCGCCACAGGGCGCGTCGGTCTACAACTCGTCGAAGTACGCGGGCGTGATCGAGCTCGGTCGCCGCACCGGCAAGGTGCCCCCGCGTGAGGCGATCGCACGCTGGGCGCAGCGCCGGCTCGGGCTGGACGAGAAGGACGCACGCGCTGCCGCATACCCGATCGCTCGAGCGATTGCGCGTCGCGGCCTCGTGGGGCGCTACGTGATGACCGCACCGGAAGCGATGCGGAAGATGGCCGACTTCTTCGTCGAGGAGTTCGAGAAGGAGTTGGACAAGGTCCTCTCGGAGAGCGCGGGGCGATGAGCTACACGCGCGACCCGAACGAAGCACCGCCGCCTCCCGGTGGCACCGTGCTCATCACGAGCCCCGAAGCGCCGCTGCCGGGACCGGAGTTCACGCTCGTGCGCGAGACCGACGCACGCACGGCGATGACACGCGGTCTGCAGGAGTACATCGAGCAGCTCTCGATCGACTGGGACGGCGGGCGCAGCGAGCGCTTCAAGCACGTCACCGACACCTGGGCCGAAGCGGAGGAGCGTCTCGCGTTCCCCTCTGCCGCGGTGTACTCGATGGACACGATGAGCTACGGCGGCGACGAAGAGTCGCCGATGACGCCCACGACGCGCACCGACGGGGCGACCAACACCCAGTACATCCTGCCCAACGAGTGCGTGCTCCAGATCACCGTGGAGCTGTGGTGCCAGGATCCCGGGCAGCGCATGGCCGTCGTCGGCATGCTCGAGGACGCATTCAATCCCGTGGAGTGGCTCTACGGCTTCCGCCTTTATTTGCCGCACTATCACGGGCAGATTGCGGAATTCAATGTGCTCGGAATGAGCTATCTTGATTCCGAAGAAGACGCGAAGCGTCGGTATCGGAAGGCTGTCTTCGTGCTCACGGGCCGCGTGCCCTTGGTGCGCGTGCTGGGTCCGGGCGTTCGTATGCAGACGCGAGTGCCTATGTCGTTCAACAGTTCAAGCACTCCCGCGAGCCATCGCGGAGTGAACACCACGCAGGAGTAGAGCGATGTCTTTCGTGCGACGCTACGACGGGTACTACCCGGGCAACGATGTGATCTCGCAGATCGAGGGGCCGGTCATCGTTCGGCTCCCGCCGCCGTCGCCGATCAACGGTGTCCAGCAGGGCACCGTCGGACTCGCCGGCGAGTTCGCCGACGCCACGTACGCGGTGAAGGTGAGCGCGACGACGGGGCAGATCAGCTCGAACCCGCGCGCGGTGCAGATCATCGTGCCGCAGGACGTGCAGAACAAGCTCGGAGGCTTCGACGAGCTGCTCGGCAACTTCGGCGGCGAGATGGGCAACGGCTTCGTCTCGCTCCGCAACAAGGCGTTCGCTGGCCTGGTGTGCGTGCCGGTCGACAACATCACGCCCGCGACTGCAGGGCAGTCGTCGTACGGCGTGCGCTTCTGGCGTCACCTCCCGACCAACCAGAGCGCGACGATCCCCCAGCCCATCGTCCCGGTGCAGGCTGCGACGGTCGCCGCAGGTCGCCAGTTCGTCGACGGTGGCGGGCATCGCGTGCGCGTTGCGTCCGCGTTCTCATTCGGCGGGCAGGCGGCGTACCTCTCCGGTGTCGATGGCAGCGTGACGGCAGGCGGTGGTCCGGCTGCACACCAGACCTTCCTGTCGGCTGGCGGCAACTTCATCGCGAACGGCGTGAAGGTCGGTGACATCGTCGTCCTCGGCGTCATCGGCGGTGCGCTGGGGCTCGGCTCGAACGCAGGCACCTACCGCGTGCAGGCAGTCACCGACGCCACGCACCTCGAACTCGAGATGCTCGACGGCTCGAACTTCAACTGGACGAACTCGCCGACGACCAACCTGCCGTACCGCATCCACGTTGCAGCGACGGCGGACACTGCGGGCGCGGTCAGCTCGCAGCACGTCGCCATCGCAACCGCGTCCGGGTTCAGCGTGCCTGTGCGCCCGATCGACGCGAGCATCGCGATCAGCACGTCGCTCACGCCCTCGGTCGTGCCGTCGACGGACACGGCCACGGCGTGGGACCCGCTGTCGGGCCTGACGGGCATGACCTCGCCGACGACCGGTGACGGTGCTGGCAACCACTCCGTCGTCTACGACGCGAACATCCATGTGAACAACGGCGCCGGCACCGCACAGCTCGACGCGCGCTACACGGCGGCGATCGACGCGATGCTCTCGCAGAAGGCACCGGCGAACGGCATCAAGATCGTGCTCGCGTCGCGCAAGCGCGCCACGATCCGCGAGAAGATCAAGGCGCACGTGCTCGCAGCACGCGCGGCCGGTCTCACGCGCCGCGGTATCTGCGCGCCGGATCTCGGTGTGCAGGCGACGAGCTCGGTCATCGTGAACACCGAGCCTGGCGTCGGCGCGAACCGCAGCGAGCACATCGACTACTCGTGGCCCTACTGCACCACGACGATCCCCGAGGCGGTCGGCTTCGCGCTCACCGGCGCGGACGGCAGCACGGTGCTCGACGGCACGCTCGACACGCCGTTCGACGAGTGGCTCGCGTCGCTCGAGTCCAACCTGCCGCCCGAGAACAACCCGGGCCAGACGGCACCGCCGGTGCCGACGCTGCTCGCTTCGGTCACGGGTTACGGTCGCGGCATCCCCGACCTGCAGATGAACGACTACATCGCGCTGAAGGCAGCGGGTGTGGCCGCGCTGTTCATCGACCCGGGAACGAACCAGCCGGAGATCGAGTCGGGCGTCACCACGTCCCTCGTCTCGAGCGAAGTCGACATCGCGGGCGACCGCATGGCCGACTACATCGAGGACAGCATCGCGATCGCGATGAAGCCGTACTCGAAGCTCAATCAGACGACGCAGCTCATCGAGACCGAGTTCGGCGAGATCGTCGCGTTCCTCGAAGGGCTGAAGTCGCCGAACAACCCGGCCCAGCAGCGCATCGTGGACTACGCGGTCGATCCGACGAGCGCGCAGACGGCGGACCTCACAGCGGCCGGCATCACGGTCTTCGTGGTCCAGGTCACGCTGCTCCAGTCGCAGAAGAACTTCGTCCTTCAGACGAGCATCGGCGCCGGCGTCGTCATCACGAACCGCCGGTAGCCCTTGCGCTCCCCGTAGGGGGCGGTATCATCGCTTCGCTGGGATACGGACCCAACGCCGACCACACGCCCTTGCGAGGGCGGATAGGGCCGGGAGACAGCCGCAAGGCCCTCCTGGCCTTTTCCTTTTCAACCCGGAGAGACCGTCATGGCAAACCGCGTACGTGGGCAGGAAGTCGAGACCCTGTTCGCTGTCGACAACGTGCCGCAGATCGCGACGACCGATGTGCGCTCGTTCGAGATGGGCTGGCAGCTCGAGATCCAGAAGGAAGGCTACCTCGGCGAGACGAGCGACCGTCGCGACTCGATCTACCGCGGCGTCTCGGGATCGCAGGAGTTCCACTTCGAGAACAAGGCGATCTTCAACATCGTCACTGCGTTCATCAACAAGGCGCGCCGTCGCGAGCCAGGTGTGCAGATCAACACCAAGGCCACGATCAACTTCGGTGGCGGGACGAAGGCTCGCGTCGTCGTTCCCGACATCTCGGCCGGTGAGATCCCGATGAACTTCGGATCGCGCTCGGACTTCGGCACGATCAAGTTCCCGTGGGAAGCCATGGACGCGCAGGTGATCTGAGATGTCGACGACGATCCTCAATCCCGAACTCGCAGCGCAGTCCAACAACCCCGCAGCGCCGGCGGCCGAGAGCCGTCCGATGTACGTGCACTCCATCCCGAAGGGCCTCGTGTCCATCGCGGACGGCATCACGAAGATCGGCATCGTGAAGCTCCTGCCCGGAGAGCAGATGCTCGCCGTCGATCGCACCGCAGCGGTCAACGGCAGCGCGGTCGCGCTCCATCAGGAGCTCGCGAAGGAATCGCTGCGACTCATCGAGCGCGGCAGCTCGAAGATGGTCGTCAGCACGTTCAACGGCACCGCCGAGCGTGAGTGGGCGAAGATGGACCCGATCATGCGGGACCTCATCGTGCGTGCGTACACCAAGCACCACGTCGCGAAGGACGAGGAAGCCGTCGGTTTTCTCGAGAGCTGCGAGATCCAGGTCTAGGTTTCGTAGCCATCGCCACCGTCCGCGACGAGCTGCGGGATGTCGAGGACGGTCTCTGGGACGCGATCGCATACGCAGCGCGCTACGGGAGCACACCGCCCCAGATGACCCTGGGGCGGGCTCTCACGATCGTCGAACTGCGGAAGTTCAACGACGCCATCGCGCGCATCCTCATCTCCGAAGGACCGAACGGGAGGACCCTGACTGATGGCTGACGTGACCAGGACAGTAGAGACCCTGTTCAAGGTCGGCGGCATCGCGTCGGCGCAGCGTGCACTGGGGAGCATGGCGGGCGCGGCGCAGAACGCTGCTCGCTCCCTCAGCGGGCTCGCGGCTCCGCTCACCGCCATGCTCAGCGTCGCCGGCGTCGGCATGGCGGCGCGCAGCATGATGGAGATGCAGTCCGCGGCCGAGGGCATGCGGAACTCGATCGTCGGAACGATGGTGTCGATGGGCGCCGTCGGGTCGTTCGAGGAGGGCATGTCCGAGTCCGCGCGCCTGATGGATCAGATCAACCGCGACGCGGCCGCACTCCCTGGTTCCGCCGAGGACTACATCTCGGCTTTCCGCACTGCACTCCCTGCGGCAATGAATGCCGGGTTCTCGTCGATGGACGAGATTGCGAACTTCACGAATCACATGACTGCCATCGCCGCGTCGAACCAGGAGGACGCGCAGCAGGCAGGCATGGACCTCATGCGCATCCTGCAAGGGCACGCGGGTGCGGAGGTCCGTCTCTGGCAGACGATCGCAGGGCAGCAGCACATCTCGGCCGAAGCGTTCAATCACATGAACGTGCAGCAACGGCACGAGCACCTGCTCGCCTTCATGCGTTCCTACCAGCCGCTCCTCGATCGCATGGGCGACACGTGGGACGCGATCTCCGGCACGTTCTCGCAGTACGCGACGCAGATGACGCGCGCGGCGACCGCACCGCTGTTCGACGCCGCGAAGCACGCGCTCAGCAGCATCAACGACCTGCTCGGTCAGAACCAGGAGCGCATCCAGGACATCGGCCGCAACATCAGCGAGCAGATCGTCGGTGGGTTCAACCGCGCGGTGCACATGGCGGGCGAGCTGCACAGCCGCTTCGAGTCCATGCGCGAGGGCGCAGGTCGCGTCGCAGGCTTCGCCTCGCAGCACCTCGGCTCGATGGCGGCAGTCGCAGGGCGCGTCGCGCTCGGACCGGGCGGCGGCATGCTGGTGAGCAGTGTGACTGCGCTGCTCCGCGATCACACCGAGGAGCTCGTCGGGATCTTCGACCGCATGACGACGGTCGGCTCAGGGCTCATGGACTCGCTGCGGCCGCTCTGGTCGATGAGCGAGCAGCTCTCGACCTCGTTCGCTTCGATGGTCGCGAACGCGCTCCCGGGCGTCATGTCGGGCGTGGAGTCGCTCGGGCAGGGGCTGCAACAGGGTATCGCCGCTGCCATGCCTGCGCTGCAGGGGCTCACGGACACGGTGCAGACAGTCGTCGGGCCAATCGGGGAGCGCTTCGGCGCACTCGCCTCGATCGTGGGCGGCGCGCTGTCCCCTGCGTTTTCGCTCGCAGGGCAGGCGCTCGGCGGTCTCGCGAGCGCCGTGTCCTCGGTCGTGCTGAACCTGGACACGTGGGTGTCGCGCCTCGGCGACTGGATCTCGCGCGCGACCGGCGGGCGTGTGTCGGGCGAGACCGTCAGCACCGCCGTGCAGGACGCGCTGACGAGCATGGTGACGCTCGGACTCGTGGACTCGGCGCACGACCGACTGCTCAACAATCAGGCGACGTCGATCGAGCAGGCGCTCTCGGGTCGCAACCGTTCCGTGAACCGCGAAGCGAAGCCGTCAGACACAACCGAGCTCGGCGGGATGGGCGACGCCTCGCGCGGCTTCCATCAGATGGTCGACTCATTCGGCAACGCGATCACCGCGACCGCACGACACGCGATGCGGAATGCAGCGCACGCCACGCCGCAGGCGCGAGGGGGCGCGCACACGGTGCAGGACTTCCGCTACTCGCGCTTCGACATCACGCAGAAGTTCACGGAGGGATACGACCCGGATCGCATCGCGGTCGCGTTCGCGCGCGACATCGCAGGGTCGGCTGATCGTCGTCTCAGCGGACAGCTCGAACCGCAGCACGCGGTGGTGCCATGACCACGGACGTCAACATCCTCACAGCCGCAGTCTTCGAGATCCGGGAGCTCACCGGGCTCGAGCGCTTCGTCACACTCGCAGGGCGCGCGCTGCCGTACCGGCCGTTCTCGCTCGAGGGCAACCAGCGCGTCGAGATCACGTGGAACCCGGGCAACCCGGAGGGCACCGGCACCGTACTGGGCGCGAGCGAGGGTACGACGTCGATCAACGGCTTCTGGAAGGAGATGTATCTCTCCGGCCCGAACGTCGGGAACACGGCGCCCTTCGTGGTCAACGGTGACCAGATCACGACCACGATGGCTGCGGTGAAGCTCATGGACGACATCCGTCGCCAGGGGCAGGAGATCGAAGTCACCTGGAACGAGATCACGCGCCGCGGCTACCTCACGAAGTTCCGTCAGGAGTGGCACAACCTGAAGGACTGCGCATGGACGATGGAGTTCGAGTGGATCTCGCTCGGCGAGCACACCGCTCCCGCAGTGCTCGATCAGGTGAACTCCGCAGCCGACACCAGCGCGCTGATGACGGGGCAGAACAACGAGCTGCAGAACGCAGCGATGAAGGCGCCGATGCCGGTGCCGCAGAAGTTCAACACCGAGCTGCTCGAGGGCCTCGCGTCGATCGCGGACGCAGTGAAGGACGCTGCGAACGCCGTCGCTGTCCAGTACACCGGCGTCACCACGCCGCCCGATTCCGCACGTCGCGTGTTCGCAGCCACGAACAACGTGGTCGCGACCGCGGGCGGTGTTGCAGCGACCTTCGACGCGCAGCCACCCCGCGCTCTCGTGAGCGGAGGCGACCCCGCTGTGGGGTCTATTGCAGCGTTGCCGCTGGGCAAGGTCGTGGCCGCGGAAGCGTACGCTGCGACCTCGCGCCGTGCTGCGCGCACGCTTGCACGCACGGCCGCTGCCCGGCGCGCTGCCCTCGCGCGCACGCTCCAGAGCCAGCTCATCGGGGTGTATGCGGCGCGCGAAGGAGATGACCTGCGCACGGTGGCGGAGCGCTTCTACGGCTCGCGTCTGCAGTGGCGCCCACTGCTCGTGTTCAATGAACTCTCGGGGACACGGCTGTCGCGCGGTCAGCTCGTGCTCGTGCCGAGACTCACGTCGGGGGCGACCTGATGCCGACCTTCCGACCAGCGTGCGCGGTCAACTTCAAGCTCTACTTCGACGAGAGCCTGAATCCGAACGCGAACCCGCCGCCACCGGACACTGTCGACAACAACGTCAGGGTCCCGAAGGACGGTGCCAGCGGACAGCCGACGCAGGAGCCGGCAATGCTGCAACGCGCTTCGCAGCAGGCGTCGTTCATCTACTCGCGCCAGCCGAAGCACCTGTCCGTGGAGCTCCCCGGGTATCGTCAGGCGGGCACGTTCAACGCGACGTTCGACTTTCGCGACCTGCCCATCGACCCGCGGACGGTGCAGGCGTGCGCCGTCGAGATCCATCTCGGGTCGGTCAGCCACGCAGACTTCGCCCGGGGCATGGTGCGCTCGGAACGCGACGGCTCGCGCGCGTCCACACTCCGCACGCGCGATGCGAACGGCAACCCGCGCCAGGACACGCTCGTGATGGTCGCCTACGTCGACCAGTGGGACGTGGATGAGGCGGACCGCGGTGCCGAGGTCTCGCTCATCGGACGCGATATGCGCGCTCCGTTGCTGGACACACCGATCGGCGTCGCCCCCGGGGTGCTCGCCACGATCCTCGATCAGCTCGATCTCTCGCAGCCGATCAACACGGTCGTGAAGCAGCTCCTCAGCTACAACCTGCTCTTCGGCCAGTTCAGCGTCGAGACGAACCCTGCCGAGTGGCCCAACGAGACTGTCCCTGCGCCGAGCGCAGCGGACCTGGTCCCGCGCCATCGTCGTGGGGCACGCGGGCAGCGCGCGGGCGGGCGTGCGTCGCTTCCGGGCGACTCGAACAACATGAGCTTCTGGGATCTGATCGTGCAGCTCTGCTATGTCGTCGGGGCGATCCCGTACTTCCGTGGCACCGCGCTCGTGATCCGTCCCGCGCGGTCGATCTTCGATCAGTCGCGCGCGGGCTTCGACCCGACCGTGCGCACGCCGTTCGCGAACGGGCAGCCGCGCACCGTTCCAGGCACGAACACCACGTTCAACGTGCGCCGTCTCGTCTACGGGCGCGACATCCAGAAGCTGCACTTCAGCCGCAAGTTCGGCGGATACGCGAAGCCGAAGACCGTGCGCTGCGTATCGGTCACGGCGCTGCATCGCGGCCTGGACAACGTGATTCAGGCGCAGTGGCCGATGCCGACTGCACCCGCAGCCGCGCGCCGCAACCGCACTGCTCCGGGCGGGCAGCAGTCGCAGGAGGAGATCCTCACGCTGCCCGTGCCAGGCATCCATGACCAGGGACGGTTGCAGGAGATCGCGCGCAACCTGTACGAGCAGATCGCCCGGCTCGAGTTCACGGGCAACGCGAGCACGCGGAACCTGGCGTCGCTCGGCGGCGACAACTCTGACCCTGACCTGCTGCGGTTGCAGCCCGGAGACGCGGTGGAGTTCTACACCGACGTGCGGGAGCTGCGGGCGCGCCAGCCCCTCGTGTCCACTGTGACCGACCACTACCGCACACCGTTCGAGGCACAGGTCAACGAGATCGCCTCGCGCATCGGCGACCGACGGCTGGCCGAGGTGATCGTCGCAACCTCGCGCGGGCAGAGCGCCCCCACGCAGCGCGCGTTCCGCGTGTCCACGGTGAAGTACACCTGGACCGCAGCCGAGGCGCTGGACATCGACTTCGACTTCCAGAACTACTACGAAGCGCGCATGGTCCCCGACGGCGTGAGCACCACCGCAGGCGAGATCGTCGCGGTCGCCGTCGCCGGCGGCGCAACGGCGGCGCTCGGGGGAGCTGCGGGCGCGATCCTCGGTGCGCTCGAAACTGCGGCCGTGAACACGAACGGCGGGAGCGGTGGCTGATGGCACCGCGTAGCAGCATCCGTCGCACGTTCGATCCGTCGCGTCTCAGCGCGCTCGTGCAGCGCCCGGGGATCGACCCGCGGGTGTGGATCACGCTCGCATCGGTGGTGCAGCTCGGGTTCGACTCGGTCCACGGGATCTTCGCGGACGTGAAGTTCATGCCGACCGGCGAGCTCGAGACTGCGCTCGTAGGCACTTCGTACGCAGGCAACGGCTTCGGCGACTGGGCACCGCTGCACGTCGACGACATCGTGCTCGTGGCTGTGCCGAACGGCGACCCGAACACCGGACCCGTCATCATCGCGCGCATGTGGAGCGGTGCGGACCATCCCAGCGCCGACTTCAAGGCTGCGCAGCAGGACAACGGCTCGGACGTACCGACCAACGATCGTGTGATCCGCGTCGAGCCGGGGCAGAAGCTCCGCCTCATCACGTCCGGCGACACTGGTGAGATCGACATTACGGTCGAGGGCAATACGAACGTGAACCTCACCGCCGGCGCCCTGGTGAAGATGCAGGACGGCTCGCAGGCGTACGTGAGGGGTAACGACTACGCGAACTCGTTGAGCGACTTCCTCACCGCGCTCAACACCATGCAGTCTGCGCTCGCCGCGTACGCTACGGCGCTGGGAACCGGTACGCCGACGAACCCTGTGCTCCACTCCGAGGCTGCGACCGCAGCGAGCACACTGGCGACAGCGATTGCGCAGTTCGGTATCTCCATCTCGATCTTCCAAGACGCGCACACCACCTACCTCTCGACAAAGGTGAAGGGTCAATGAGCGGAGCGTGGGGCACAGGCACGTTCGGGCTGGGGCCGTGGGGCGGACTGGGTGGCCTCGGCGGCGGACCTCCGCTCGGTCTCACGTTCGCGATGGCGACGAGCACGCACACAGTCATTGCCACGCTGACCGAGCCACCGCTCGCGCAGTCCTCCATCAGTGTCGGCGATGCGCTCAACCCGCAGACGTGGTCGATCGTGCGCGGGGACACTGGCGCGCAGCTCACGATCCTCACCGTGCGCATGCTGTCCTCGATTCAGTTCGAGATCCGCACACTCGAGCCCCTTGCAGGGTGGCGGGTCTCGCACACGGTCAGCTCGACGACGCTCGTCGACGCATCGGGCAACACGATCAGCTCACCCGAGAGCTTCACGTTCCCGGGACTCGAGGCTGCGAGCAAGCCGTACGACGACGCAGGCGTCACTGACTTCGACGCCGCGAATCCGCAGACTGCGGGCGTGCCAGGCACCGTCACTACGACACCCGGCGGCGACTACGCGACCGAGGGCGGTGCAGCGCTCGCCGAGAAGCTCATCATCCGCGCCATCACGACGAGCGTTGGCGGGTTCTTCCATCTGCCTGATTACGGCTTTGGAATGAACAATAAGCTGATCGTCACACCGTCGAAGTTGGGACGATTGAAAGCAGATCTGATTCGTACGATTGAAGCGATCCCTGTGATCGACAGCGCAGGCGTGCAGACGACGTGGAACAACGCGCTCGGCATCCTCACGATCACAGTGGACGCGGTGCTCACCAACACCGGCAGCACGGTGCAGGTCGTGCAGTCCCTCTCCCTGAATGGCGGTGTGCAGCTATGATGGAGCCGAGCCATGCCTGACCTTCCATCGTTCGATGACCTGTTCCGCATCGGCCGGGACGAGATGCTCGCGCGCAACGCGAAGCTCACCGAAGCCGTTGTCGATACACCGGGCACCGAGACCAACATCTTCAATGCCGCTGCGGCCGCTGTCGGTGACGAAGTCACCGGGCAGCTCGCGCTCGTCGCGGCCTCGTTGTTCCTCGACTCCGCGACGGGGCAGGACCTCGACCGGCTCGTGTTCGATCGCTACGGGATCGTCCGCAAGGTCGCGTCCGCTGCCGTCGGTTCGGTGAACTTCTCGCTCGCCGCACCCGCAGCGGGGGCGTTCTCGATCCCCGCCGGCACAGTCCTCGGGACCAGCGACGGGCGGCAGTACATCACGACCGTCACCACGACGTTCCCTGCCGGGACCGCAGGACCGATCACGGTCGCGATCCGCTCCGTACTCGCCGGGTCGAGCCAGCAGGCAGCGATCGGCACGATCACGTCCATCATCACACCGATCACCGGAGCGCCGGCCGGACTCGCGGTCACCAACGCCGTCGCGACGGCTGGCGCAACGGACGACGAGACGGACGACAGCCTCCGCGCCCGTGCCCGCTCGTTCTTCACCACGGCACGCCGTGGAACGATCGCTGCGATCCAGTCCCGCGCGCTGGACATTGCGGGCGTGGTGACTGCGACCGCGTTCGAGGTGCTGGACATGATGGGCCGCCCGTCGCGCGCGGTGCAGCTCATCATCGCCGACCAGTTCACCGACTCGCTCGTGAACCTGTCGCCGACGCCGGCGACGTATCAGACGCAGTCGCAGATCCTCTCGCAGCAGGTCTTCGACGGCCTGAGCGACACGCGCGCTGCGGGCATCTTCATCAACGTCCGCGTCGCGTCCGTCGTGATCCAACCCGTGCAGCTCGCGCTCTCGTTCCTCGCGGGCGCGGACATCGCAGCGACCACCGTTGCCGCACGCGCTGCGATTGTGGCGTACGTGAACTCTTTGCCGTCGGGTGCACCGATGACGGTCACCTCGCTCATCTCCGTGCTGCGCGGAGTGCAGGGGCTCGTGGTGACTGGGACCGAGATCGTCAGCCCGACCGGCGACGTCATCACGCAACCGTTGCAGGTGCTGCGCACGTCCATGGCCTTCGTGCTCGCGGTCGGGCAGCTCCCCGACCAGGCGATCCAGAGCACGAGCAACCCCGACTCGCTGTGAGGTAGCAGGTGCCGCCGGTCATCAACAACATCGTACCTGCCGCAGGAACGCCGCTGGCGTCGAACACGCCTGTGTCGTTCGACGTCACGTCGGTCGCGGGGCTGCTCCGCGTCTTCGTCACTGCAACGTACCCGGGGGTAGGAACGACCGAGCTCGTCCACGATGGCACCAACTTCACGGAGCAATATCGTGCAACCAGCGCGCGGACTGCGATCGCCGGCGGCTTCCACTACTCGGTCTGCCGGAACCCGGTGTGGCCGGACGCTCCTACCGTCACCGTCTACGCGGAGGACGTGGCTGGTGGAGAGACTGTACTCGCAACGTCGTGGACGCTTGCGCTGCCTCCACCGCTGCCAGATCCGGGGTCGCTGATCCCTGTGTTCCCGACGGCCGGGCCGTCGTCTGCCGCGCCCGTCGTGCAGCACGCGCAAGCGTACTTCCTCGGCGTGTTCGATCGCATCATGGACGCGAACTGGATCGCGCCCCTGAAGACCGGCGCGGGCAGCGGCTACGAGATGCTCCAGGCGTACGCCGCTGTCGGTGCGCGCATCAGCTCCGCAGTCTCTCGTCTCGAGCAGGGCGCGATCATCATGTTCGCTACCGGTGGTGCGCTCGCGACAGGCACTGTCGAGTTCCTGCGCCCGAGCGCGGCTGCGGGTGCTGTGATCGTGAAGGCGGGGACAGTCATCACGACGTCGAAGGGCGGGCGTGACTTCGTCACCACGCAGGACGCAGTGTTCGGCGCTCTCGACCTCGGCCCGATCGCTGCGACGGTGCAGGCCGTCGCTCCGGGCTGGCAGTGGAACGTGCGAGGGCGCGTCGTCACGAGCCGCGGCGAGACGCTCGCAGGCGAGATCGACACGATTCGACACTTCGTCCAGACCGCGCCGGCGGCGCCGACGGTCCCGACGTTCATCGACCCGACCATCATCGTGCAGCAGATCGTGGACACGCAGGGCGGTGCGGACCCGATGCTCGACGGGCTCGGTGAGGATCGCGGCGTGATCCGTCACGTCGGCGAGCTCGACCCGGCCTACGCACTGCGCATTCGTACGCTCCCCGACACCGTGTCGCCGGACGCGATCGTGCGCGCGATGACTGCGTTCTTCGCACCGTACGGGATGCAGGTCGCGTTCGAGGAGCTGTGGGACGTGCGTTACCAGACGTGCTTCGACGCACCGTCGCCGAACGCAGGGTCACCGACGTACCTGCCGCAGATCGACCCGGGGAGCCCCCACTACGATCCGAACTGGAACCCGAACTACGATCCGAACCTGTTCACGTACGATGACCCGCGCCTGGCGTGGGACCCGAACGATCCGACGCGGCCTGCGAACGCGCTGCCGTACTTCAACCGCTGGCTCGACGAGCTCGAAGCGCGCGGAGCGTTCGTCGTCGCGGTGCCGAACTTCCCCACGCTCGAGGACTGGGGCATGGTCTTCGACGACACCGCGACCACGCAGACTGACCAGGAAGTGGTCGTCGGCACGATGCTCGGGCATCGCGGGACTGCGGCGTATGATATGCCGTCGGACATCACGGGCGTGTTCCACGGCTTCTATGACGGCGTGGACGTGCAGAAGAACGCCATCTACGCTGCGTTCTGGCAGCTCATTCAGGACATCAGCGCCGGCGGCGTCGGCGCTCTCATCGAACTCCAAGGCCAGTGAGGTAGGACCGTGGCGAACAATCCCTTCGATCGAGTCGTATGGAACCCGCGCGAGCGGCCGCTCACCAACGACAACAATGCGCAGGCAGCGCAGGAGGACTACTCCCTGCGTCAGCTCGTGCAGCTCATGTTCGGGATGCACGGGCCGTTCTCGAGCACGAGCGGCGTGCTTGCGCCGACGGGTTTCATTGCCGACTCGCTGAAGGCGGACGTCGCCGGAATGACGGTGACGCTGCGCTCGGGTCTCGGGTTCCTGAACAACCCGGCAGACGTGCCCGGAAACATCAACGGCGTCCTGGGGCTGAACGATCTCTCGCCCGAGAAGCCGATTCTGCTGCTCGCGCCGCAGAACATCACCGTGCCCGCCGCGGATCCAGGGCAGCCTCGCATCGACCTCATCGAGGTGACGTACCTGCGGCAGCCTTCGACGAACCCGCAGACGCGCGACGTGTTCGATCTCATCGCGAAGCAGTTCTTGCCGGAGCTCGTGAACAAGACGCTCACGTGGGCGATCGACAGCTCGCTGAGCTTCGGCGGCGTCGCGGCGATCAACTACAAGCAAGGCACCCCGGGTGCGACGCCTGCGGCTCCTGCTGTCGATGCGGGGTACACCGCCGTTGCGCAGGTCTATGTGCCTGCGGGTGCGGTCGCGCTCACCGCTGCGAACATCACTGACGTGCGACGCACGTTCTCGCCCAACGGCGTGCTGGTCGCTGGCGTCGAAGCGCTCGTCGATCTCGTCGTCGGCTCGGGCACGATCGGCAACATCATCCGCGGCAGCCAGTCGCTTCCGCCGGGCTACAAAGCGCTCATCGCGACGACGCCGGTCGGTGGCGGGCAGTGGACGATCGACTTCTACCTCGAAGGCCCGGACCTGCACCGTCTCGCGAGCGCGAACGGTGGCGTGCCGCTCACCTCGCCCACGATGCCGACCGTGAACATCACGCTGAACTACATCGGCGGTGCGTCGTTCGGCGTCAACGTATACAAACCGCTCGCGCTTGCGCAGAACACGATGTCATTGCAGCCGCTCATCTCGCAGCCTGCATCGGCGATCAACCAGCGCTTCCCGGATCCGGTGCCGACGTTCGACGTTCACGGCAACGTGCTGCACGTGCAGTTCTCGCCCGTCGAGTTCGACCCCACAGGTCACGTGTTCGACCTGAACTTCCTCGCGAAGCTGCACGTCTCGATCAGCGTCATCATCCCGACCGCACAGTGAGGTGATCCGTGGCCCAGGCAGTCATCAAGGTGAACGGCGTCATCGGCAGCAACACGGACCTGCCGATCAACACGCTCGTTCAGCTCGACAACGTGAACAACGGCGGCGAGGTCTCGTACCTCTGGTCGATACTCGATCAGCCTGCCGGGGCCGCGGACGCGCTCAGCTCGACAACGGTGCAGAACCCGACGTTCACGCCGAAGAAGGAGGGCACCTACCTCATCCGTCTCGACGTGAACCACGGACTCGGTAGCGAGTCCGTCCAGCAGGTCGTCGTCGCCGTGCGGCAGATGAAGTCGCGTCTGCGTGATCCTGCCGCGCAGGAGACGATCGAGGCTGATCCGTCTGTCGGCTGGAAGGGCGACGCGAACGCGAATCTGCAGGCGCTCGACGCGCTCATCGCAGACTCGGGCGTCCAGGTGATGATCGCGAGCTACGCAGGCAACCGCGGCGACGTCGTGATGGTCAACACGCGCACGCAGATCAAAGTCGGTATGCCGGGCGCGGAGTACCTGCCCTCCATCGCGAAGGCGTCGTCTGCAACGATGGCGGGGCAGGCCGGGCAGCTCGGCATCGTCGAGGGCAAGGTCGGCGGCGCGAACGCCTTCAACAACGGCGACCTCGTGCGCGTGCGGGTGTACGGGCTGTTCCAGTCCTTCACGATGATCGACACGCCGCTCGGCACGCCGATCTATCTCAACGACACAGCGGGCACGCTGAGCAGTTCACCCGGGACCATCCGTCGCAAGATCGCGACGGTGATCGCTTCGGGCGGCGTTGTGCAACTGCTGTTCGATGGCGGCGACTTCGATCCGTTCATGGGGCTGTCGCGCTACCTCGTCGGGCCCGCGGGATCCGGGGCGCCGTACCAGACCATCCAAGCCGCTGCGAGCGCGGCTGGGAACGATGGCGGCGGTGTCGTCATCGTGCTGCCGAAGCCCGGGCCGCTGCTCGATCCGAGCACCTACTACACCGAGAACGTCACGCTGCCGGAGAACGTGTCGCTCAAGGGTGAAGGCCAGATCGTTCAGGTCATCATCAACGGCACGCTGACCATGGCGAGCGTGGCGGCATACGTCGCTGTGAAGGACGTTGTCGTGGTCGACAGCATCTTCTTCGGTGCGGTCGCGCTCAGCTCTTCGACCTACGAGTGCTACAACGTCTTCGCGAACGCGCTCGCTGCGACGTCGGGGAACGATGCGTTCAACGTGCTGAACGGTGGAGAGCTTCATCTCTACAACTGCCAGAACAGCGGCTCGGTGAACGGGCACGGGATCTACTGCGCTGCGAGCACGAACGTGATCGTCGGACAGGGATCCAAGATTGAAGGTGGCAGCGCTGTGATCGGTGCACCGCCGTCCGGCATCCGCATGGACGGCGGCGGCAGCGTGCGCGTGACTGGGAACAGTCGCGTTGCGGGGCGCATTGAGATCACGACCGCAGCGTGCAACGTGGAGTTGTGGGGCTGCCTGATCTCGCTCGCCGCGCTCGAGAACTGCGCGGTGTACGGCTTCGCTGGCTCGGGCATCTCGTTCAAGGACGTCGAGATCACGGGGCTCAGCGGAGGCACGCCGATTGTGCTCAACGGCGGCGCGATCAACAGCTTCGACGGTGTGTCGTGCAACACGGCGGTGGTGCTCGGGACCGGCGTGACGTCGAACACGTCCGCCTTCTCGCCGGCCACGGTGCGCTCCAGTGGCGCTGCATCCGGTGCAGGGATCCTGCTCACCTTCCTGTACGAGCGGATGTTCCTGTCGAACGGTGGTCTCGCGTTCAACGCGACACTGCCTCCATCGGCGACCATCCTGCAGGGGTTCGAGTGCACCTTCGTGAACGATCAGGGCGGGCAGATTATGACGCTCACGGCGAACGGGGCCGACACGATCGACGGCGCAGCGTCGAAGGCATACGACTGCTCCACAGGCACGCCGAACATCCGCGCGGTGACGTTGCGGCTGGAAGGCACGACGTGGCGGCAGATCGCCACCTGCATCAAGGTGTGAGATGGAACCCACGATCGAAGAGCACCAGCAGACACTCCGCATCAGCAGCCTGCTCCACGCTGCGACCGTGCGGTTCAAGCAATGGACGCCCGGGCAGCGCATGGCCGAGGCGCAGTACAGCGCAGGCGTCGACGAGTTCCGCGCGTTCGTTCTCGCACTTCGGAAGTAGGAGGCTCGCGTGCTGATCCGACTCACAGGCGTCTACAACGACGGATCGGCCTACGGCCCCGGCGTCCCTCGCAATCCCGCGAAGCAGGTCGAGATCCCGTGGCAGTCCTCGGCCACGATCCGGCTCACGATGGTCACGCCGAGCGGCGCACTGCGGCCGCTGAAGGTGGGCGAGACTGTCGCGCTCGCAGTGAAGCAATCGAGCCACCAGATCGGGAAGCAGCCCGGGTTCACGCTCCTTGGGGCAGCGCCAGTTCCAGCGGTTCCAGGCGTTGCAGAATTCTCCATCACGCCGAACACGACGAAGCCGTTGCAGCCTGGTCGCTATGTTTTCGACGTTTGGATCACAGGGCCGACTGGGACGCGCGAGCGTTTGATCCCACTCTCGCCATTCGTCCTTGGACCTTCCGTAGGACTCCCGTAAGGTTTTCGCATGCGCATGCTCGTGCTCCTCGCGCAAGGCCAGCAGATCGCGGACGCCACCGCGGAGCTGCTCAAGACAGGCATTCTGGGCACACTGCTCGTCATCACGCTCTGTGCGATCGCCTACCTCTGGGTTGAAGGGAAGGCATTGCAGAAGCGAAAGGACAGCGAGCTCGCCGCACTCAATGCGGAGTTCGTCGCGCGTCTCACCGCACTGCAAGACCTGCGCATCCAGGACCAGAAGCAGGTCACGGAACAACTCTTGAAGCTGATCGAGCAATGCACCACCGCATTGAACAACGTGAGCAACACGCTCGTGGCGACGCGCGAGGCGATGACAGAGCTGAAAGATTCGTTCAAAGATCTGGGGGAGGAATTCCGCAGGTACGTCGGACCCAGGAGGTCATGATGTCGGATCAGAAGCAGGCAGCCGAAGCCTTGCGCGCCGCATGCGTGCAGTCCGAGCAGCTCACACCGATGTTCGAGAAGCTCAAGGAGACCTCGGACTCGACCGTCGACGCAGCTCTTGCACTCGCTCGGCAAGCGCGCCGCACCTCTCCATCGGGGCAGATGCGCGCCGTCGCACCACCGCGCGGGGAGCTCACCGGGAAGTTCACGGCCCTGAAGTGACACCGGTCAGGCCGAGGGTTAGTCTCTCGGCATGCAAGCACCTATCACCGCACTCCTCGCTCTGCTCCCGCCCATGGTGAAGCCGTGGGTCGAGCTCGTCCTCTCGCTCATCTGCATCGCGTCGCTGATCGTGGGATCCACGAAGAAGCGGGACGCATGGTGGGCGCAGCTCCTGCGCTTCTTCTCCGCAGCCGTTCACACCGATGAACCGGGCACGCTGAAGATCCCAGGAACGAATGTCGTCCTCGGCGTCGACGTGAAGCCTGCCGGCCCCGGTGTTCCGCCGCGTGGCAACGCAGGGTTTGCACGTCACGGCGCACTCGTGCTCGCGATCCTGATGACGGTCGTCGCACCTGTCGCGCTCGCGCTGATGTCGTGCGCTGGATCGCAGACCAACGTCGGCGTGAACAGCACGGTCTCGGCTGCGCCCGGCGGCGACGTCGCGTGGACTGTGGGCGTGAACGTCGGCATCACGATCGCGAAGCAGGCGCTCCCTGCGGTGCAGTCGATCATCGACGCGCGGCCGGAGATCGCTCCCGACGTGAAGCAGCACATCGACCAGGGCTTCCACACTGCCGGCGACTCGCTCGACCTCGCGCGCACGTCGTTCAACACGTATGCCGAAGCGCCGACGGTTGCGAATCTCTGCCGCACTCACTTCTTCGTCGAGCAGGCGATCACTGGCGCGCTTCAGTCGCTCGTGCTCGTGCGTGACCTCGGCGTGCAGATCTCGCCGACGGAGATCGCTGCCGCGCAGGCTGCGGTCGGATCACTCGGCGCGATCGCCGACATGATCTACCCTGCGTGCGCGTCCAGCGGTCCTCCTGCGCAGCACGTCTCGGCGATGGAGCGCATCCATCACGCACTCGGGGGCGGACATTGATCCCGATCGCCCTGCTCGACGTCGACTGCAATCTTGATCGCGCGTGGCTGAACGACCTCGCCGAGATGCTCACAGTCGTGAGCCAGCGCGACTTCGCGAAACCGGAGCCGCACGGCTACGGAGTCGGCGCGATCGTCCGCGTCGCGCAGAACAGCGGTGACATCGCGCCTGGCGAGTGGGTGATGGCGTTCATCAGCCATCCCGACGTCGCGGGCGCGCTGGGCTACCACGACGTGACGCCGTCCGGGCAGCCGCTCGCGAAGTGCTTCCCGTTCCTCGACGACGAGTCGATGCGCTCTGTCACCGCGTCCCACGAGCTCTTCGAGATGCTCGCGAACGCGGGGCTGAACACGTCCGTCGTCGGGCCGGACAGCGTGGTGCGTGCGCGTGAGCCGGGCGATCCGGTCGAAGCGCTCTCGTACCCGTTCAAGTGCTCGAGCGGCCGCACGCTCAACGTCACGGACTGGGTGACGCCGGCGTACTTCTCACCGCCGTCGGACAACTCTGCGCCGTACGACGCGATGGGGCAGGTCACGCAGCCCGGACAGATCCTTCCGGGCGGCTACCAGATCCTCTGGGACGCGACGCAGCACTCCTGGACGCAGCAGACGAACGGCGAGAAGCGTGCGTACCGGCAGCGCATGGACCTGCTCGGCACCACGCGCATGGTGAAGCGCAACGCATGCGGGCTCGTGCCGCCGGGGCACCCGCAGGTGTTCACGAACATCATCGACGTCGCACGCGGCGAAAAGCCTGCGAACATCGCGAACGCTGCGAAGCAGGGCCTCGGCGCCGTGTGGGCCAAGGCGTCGCAGGGGAAGGACTGGACCGACCCCACGTTCACGCTGTTCATGCAGGAGGCGAAGGACGCCCGCGTGCTGCGCGGTGCGTACCACTTCGCGTCGGGATCCAGCGACGGTCGTCAGCAGGCCGACTGGTTCCTCTCGCACATCGGCCCTGGAATGGGCGACGTGCTGCTCGCGCTGGACTGGGAGCACAACCCCGACACCGCGAACGGCGACATGACGCTCGAGGACGCCGAGGCATTCGTCTCGCGCATCCACGAGCTCACGGGTCGCTGGCCGGTGCTGTACTCCGGGCTCGACTTCCTGCTCACGCACCACATCCCGACCACGAGCGTGCTCCGCAACTGCCCGCTCTGGCTCGCATGCTACGGCCCCGAGCCGATGCACGTGCCGGCGCCTTGGACGGTGTGGGACCTGTGGCAGTACACCGATTGGAAGTCGGGACCGAACGACAAGGTCACCTACCCGCGCGACACGCCGGGGCTCGGTGTCCGCGTCGACCGCAGTGCGTTCCGCGGAGATCTCGCCGGGCTCCGCACCTGGTGGAGCGCGTGCGGGCGCGCTTCCGCGAGCACGAATACCCCCTAGCCGCCAAGCCACAACGCGCAACCCCCTGATTTTCTGCGTGTCCGTGCGGACACAGCAGGCGCAGGGGCCTGCAAGGGGTCTAAACGCCCCTACAGCTACCCATGCTTTCGGGGGTGCTATGTGCACCTCCCCCCGCCCCTGTTGTGCGGCTGCGGGGGCTATTAGGGGCGCTAAGGGGCGTGCGTGCTGCGCTGCTAGCAGCGCGCAGGGGTCTAAGGGGCGCTACAGGGGGCGGGCGCTGCACTGCCGCTCCCACGCATGCACTAGCCCCCGTGCAGCACGCACGCGCACGGCGTACGAGACGAAGGTAGGGGTCGCGGGAGAGGGCACGTGCCCGACGGTGTACGCACCGACCCAGTCGCGCTCGTGCCTGACGTGGAACTG
>Ga0306924_10000148_pt1 | contig 51393 bp, 51 predicted proteins | sample sta12Can44000111_FD_203756 | JGI IMG/M metagenome (GOLD analysis project Ga0306924, IMG submission 203756) | Lab enrichment of tropical soil microbial communities from Luquillo Experimental Forest, Puerto Rico - statanox.12C.anox.44.000.111 (v2)... | ecosystem: Environmental > Terrestrial >... | reverse complement strand
CATTGAGCCGGGTCAGCTCTGCCGCCAAGTCGGGCAGCCGCGCGGGTTCTCCCTCCGCCCATCGGTACTCGACGAAGATGTTCTTGTCCTCGACATAGCCAAGGTCACGCATCCCTTGCCAGAACGCTTGGCTCGCGGGAGGGGAACCGGGCGATAGGTAACCTATCCGCGGAACCTTTGCCGTCTGCTGCGCGCGCGCCGTGAGCGACCAGCTTACAGCAGCGCCACTGAACAACGTGATGAACTCGCGCCGCCTCATCTTCTCACCGAGGCTCAGGACGGCGCATCGTAGCGGTTCAGATGAGGCTCGTTAAGGGACCAACCCATGTCCGCTTTGGGTCAAAAGCAGACATGTGCGCTGCAAAACGTCATGTCTGCTTTACACCCAATAGCGACCGCGAAAGCGAAATTCCGCAAAAGGCCATGTCCGCTTTACCCCTGAAAGCGGACATGTGCGGCGCACAAGCTCATGTCCGCTTTGGGCCAATAGCGGACATTCACGAAATGGCCGCCTCCGCGCTCTCAGCTCTTTGGGCCGCTGGCGGCGAGCTGCTGGCCCATCGCCTGGTGCACGGCGTTGATCGCCTTCAGCGGTCGGATCATCACCTTGAAGTGGTTGATTCGGTCTTCGGAATTCCAATTGATGATGTCGACACCATTGATCGTCAAACCAGCGAGTCGGGTCTCGAACTCCAGTACAGCCGATTGCTCACCGAGCCAGCGACGGATATAGCGGAACTCGGGGCTATTCAGCACCTGCAGCGCCGCGGTCAGGTACGCCCTGGTGATTGCGCGGCCAACCTGCGGCGTATGCACGACCGGAGATTCGAATACCACGTCGTCGGCCAGCAACTGGTCGAGCAGGTCCAAGTCACGGCTTTTGACTACATGCTCCCAGCGCTCGATTGTCGGTGGGATCATTGCGTCTCCCTATAACGGTTTTCCGCGGTTTGAGTATAACCGAGTCGCCCGCAAGGGGTCGGTGCTAACGATGCAGGACACGATCAACGCGCTCTCTGGTCGAGAGGAGTAGTAATTCAGCCCTTCGCGAATCACCGCCCTTAGGGATAACCTCTAGGGCGGTTTTTCTTTGGCGTGTCATTAGCTGTTCATTAGATGTAGGCCTCGCCTCGTAAAGAAGTCATCGCGCCACAGGCGTTTCTGAAGCTCTAACGTTAACCATGTATTAACTCTTTCCGATCCCCAATACGAAGTTACCACGACGCATGCCTCCCTCTGACTAAGCTGTTTTATCGCAAGTGGAGGCTCGTCTTGGGTACGGGTCTGCGCGGTAGAACAGAAAACGTCATTGTACTGCCGCTCTTTGCCGGCCTTCCCCGTTGTAAGCCCCCGAGTCTCTTTCGGTTGTCCGCGCTGTGTCACTCCTCGCGGCCGCAATCGGAATTCTGAAATCCGCCGTCGTTTCGCGGCGAGACGTGAGAGGGAAAGCGATGAAGCGCAAGCGGGGAGTTGTGTTGGCGGCGTCGTGCGGAGCGGTCGCTGTCATCGGGTGGATCGCCGCCGGAACAGCTGGCCTCGGTACGCTCACTCTCGAGAGCACTCAAACGCCGAACGAAGTCAGTCGAATACCATCTGCGACTATCCCCGCCGAGCAGGTCGACATACCTCAAGCAATCACACTGGCCGAGGGCGGCGCCTGTGTCGCCAATACGGAAAGCGGCATTGCCGCTTTGTCCGAGCCCCGTCAAATGCCGGTGGATGTAGCTACGGCACTTCTCGCGTCCCTGAAGACATCTGATCCGCTGCAAAACGATGCCAGGGAGGCAACCGGATCGATCGATGTCGCCGAAAAAACAAACGGCAGCGGTGCTTTGGCGGCGGCACCACCCGTGCTGTCCGCGGCGGTGAGTACGGTTGATCCTGGGCGGGAGACCGGCAAATCGGCCTTGAGCTCCAAAGCCCTGGATGCCTGTCCCGAACCGGACGTCTGTATCGATCAATACCTCTGGACGCTGTACGAGCGGACACCGAAAGTTGACACCGTCAAGGTCGAAGAACGGATCAAGGTGAAGGTCAAGAAAAAGGGAAAGACGCGAACCGTCGTCAAAACTCTGGTCAAATACGTCACCGAGGATTTCGCGTGGAAAGATCCAAAGGCCGCGCAGAAAAAGGGGATGTCATTAAAGGATTACGTAATCGGAGGCATGGATAAGGACTTCAGACGGAAGCTGTATGATGCGCTTCACGCGATGGAAACCGCCGGGCTTTCGCCTGGCATCACCAGCGCATTCCGCGATGACTACCGACAAGAGATCGCAACCGGCAACAAGGCTGCGGCCGATAGCTCGTATCACGGCGGGAGCCGCCGCGGTGGCTACGGACATGGACTTGCAGCCGATCTCGTGAGCTTGAAGGGCGGGACGCGTGCGGAGCGATGCACGTGGAGCGACGTTTTGTGGAAGTGGATCGATGCGCACGAAAAAGAGCTTGGAATTGGCCGGCCGTACCTCGACAAGGATCCCCCGCATGTTGCGCCGGTTGATGGCAAAGAATATGCCGATAAACGTGGTTCGGCGAAGGCGCGCCTCGCGGGAGTGAAGCGGCCGGCGCTGTCATCAAATATGAAATGACACGATGGGTTTGCGCCCGGCCGGTCGACTCGATGTCCGCTTTACCCTCGAAAGCTATGGGTCAAAAGCGGACACTATTCGATTAGCTGTTCAGCAGCGACGACGCACCGTAATGCTCGCGCTCCTTTTTCTCGATCACCTCGTCGGCGCGGGCGGAGCACGGACGAGTACTCCCAGGACCCGGTACCCATCGCGGTAGGGCAATACGGTTGGACTTCGGTCCAACGTGACTTTGATGATCGCCGGACTAATTACCCTCGATGGGCTCCTGGGTGGCAAGTACTAGGAGGTCGTGATGTCAAAAGTAGTCACTGTCGGGGCGACTACACTTTTCGTCTGCATTCTGTGCGCAACTCCTCTCTCGCTTCGTTTCTCGCCCGAAAGAATTGTGTCGTTGTCGGTGGACAGCGCCTCAGCGGTCATTGGGCGTCCCCTGACCCCAATGAGCATCGCGGGCGTCAATCGAAGAGCACATCGGCGCGCGTACAGGCAGGAGTACTACGGTGCGAACTCCGGTCCGTATCGTTACGGCTATGGAACGTACCAGCCATACTGGGGTGCGGCGGGCGTTGCCCCGGGAGTTGCAGCCTTGGCAACGCCGTATAATTACGGCTACGCGTACGACAACTATGGCTACGCCAGCGACAACGGGGCCAGCTATGGTGGTCTAACCTATCAAGGTGGCCCGCGCTCCCCCTACTATCAGCGGTCCTATGGGTATGACAGCCCTTACAGAAACTGGACACAGTTCTGATTAAGCGCGATCGCCGCCGAGGCTACCGCGTCTAATATTGGCCGCTCGCATCGTCGGCGGGCGGCCTTCCATTTCTGACACTTGGCGCGCCTGTCGATGGCGAACGATATTTCTTCAATCGAACTGAAGGAGTAGGATCATGCCGACATATATCAGTCTGGTTCAATTCACCGACAATGGTATCCGGGCCGCAAAAGACACAACCCACCGCGTGGCCGACTGGGCGGGCAAAGTGAAGTCGAGGGGCGTCAGCATCAAACAGATGTATTGGACGCTGGGTCAGTATGACCAGGTATGCGTCTTCGACGCCCCAGACGACGAGACAGCCGCCGCCGTGTTACTCGCGGCGGATATGCTGGGTAACATTCGCACCCAGACGTTGCGTGCTTTCACTGCGCCCGAAATGGAAAAGATTCTGACAACCGTGCCCTGACCAGTTGGGGTGCGGTGTACTGGCCGATCTCTGATTTGGCTAATAGCGGCCGCACGCTAAAAACGGCAAGGGTATAAGTGATGGGTGAGCTGCGCATCCGGACCATGCGGCCGGACGAAATTTCAATCGCGGTCGACTGGGCAGCGGCCGAGGGCTGGAATCCCGGCTTTCGCGATGCCCCATGCTTCAGCTTGGTGGATCCGGATGGTTTCCTGATTGGCGAACTCGATAGCGCCCCAGCCGCAACCATCTCTTGCGTCAATTACTCCACGAGCTTCGCTTTCCTCGGCTTCTACATCGTGAGGGAAGATTTACGAGGCCGCGGTCATGGACTGCGTATATGGAATGCCGCCATTGCACATGCCGGTCCACGTGTGATCGGACTCGATGGCGTAGTGGCGCAGCAGCAGAACTACCGAAAATCGGGTTTCAAACGGGCCTATGCCAATGTCCGTTACGGCGGCACGGTCGTTGCGCCGGACCCGCAGCGGGTAAGTGTCGTCCCGCTGAATGACGTGCCATTGGCTTTGGTAGCGGCGGACGATGCGACGGTCTTCCCGGCGCCACGTATTCAGTTCCTGCGCGCCTGGATTGGCTCGCCCGGGCATGTTGCGCGCGCACTCGTCCGCGACGATCGACTCGCTGCTTGGGGGGTGATCCGTCCGTGCCGGATGGGCAGCAAGATCGGCCCGCTGGTTGGGGATGATCGCGACGCCGTCGAAGCGGTGCTGGCAGCTTTGGTGGCAAGCTCGACGAATAGTGAGATTTTCCTCGACGTTCCAAGCATCAATCGCGACGCTATCGCGCTCGCAGAAGATCTGGGGCTAGCTCCAGTATTTGAGACTGCGCGCATGTATACCGGCGAGATTCCGCCGCTGCGTTTGGAGCGAGTGTTCGGCGTCACCACCTTCGAGCTGGGTTAGCGGGGGCAGTCTATCTTCGGCGACATTCATCACCGGTCGCGATGACGGAAAAGCTTCAGTGTACCGATTTATCTTGCCGAAACGGATCGAACGGATAGCCGGCGTATACGAGGCTGGCATCACCGCTGTATGCTAGCTGTTCTTCCAACTTCTCGACGGTCTTGCCAATCACGCTCAGAGATGCGCCGGCCTGGAGCTGGTGCTTGACCTCGATCAGTGATCGGTTGGCAGCATCCAGTCGCCGCGCAAGGATTCCAGCGACGTAGAGGGCGACCGTTGGATCGCCAGCGAGCATCGCCTGTGCGTCGGCGACATAAAACTCTGAGTCCTCGAGCGTCCTCACGTCCGCGCTATGGGGCTGATCCAAAAGCACCGCCTGTTCACCGAATACGGAGCCGGGTGCCGACACACTGGCAATCTTCTCTCCGTCCTTGATGACCTCGACAGCGCCGCTTCGCAGGAAAAGCAGCCTGCCGGTCTTTGAGCCGGCGGCAAGCACAACCTGGCTGGCTGGATGCTTTACGATCGGCAATCCCGCCAGCCTTCTCTCGAAGGCGGCGGCGTCGGGAATGAGTGAAGGCATGCGCGCCTCTCTTTCAACGGGAAAGGAATTATTTGATGCCGCGATTGCAAGATCGAGTTGGACCCAAGTCCAATTGCGCCGCAAGGCGAACCGGTCCGAACGTCGCCGTCTACTGCGAGGACTGAAGCCGTCTCAGGCTGCCACCGGGCAACTGTAGGGTCTCGCGCGGGCACGCGTCAGCTCTTCCTCGATGGTCGTTTGGGTTTTGTGACAAAGGCGACCTCATGCGACACGCGCGACGGCAGCTCCGTCGGTGTTGCCTTGTACGACCCTCCCCTCTGCAGTCCCGCAACACGAGTTGAAACCAATCCTTATTGCTCTGATTTACAGAGGGTGTTGTAACGGACTGAGCAAAAACGAAAGAACTGTCTAGGCAGGCGAACCGAGATGAAAATCCTGCTTCTCGTCAGCAGCGATGTTAGCCCCTATTACTCGGCATCGCTCATGCAGCGTGGGCATCAAATCATCGCCCATGGTAGTGGCGCCTTCGAAAACCTGACCAAGGAACACATGGAATTTGATGGCTGTCTACTGTTCAGTGACGATCCGCAGATGATAAAAATCGCGAACCATTTTGCGGATATCGGCAAGCCGGTTTGGCGTAGTCTCGCGGATGTGCCTCGCGCCAAGATGAGTCATGACAGACTCCTGTATGTGCTGGTCCCGCTGTTTCTGATCATCGTCGGAGCGCTGGTCGTCAGACAAATATCCCTTCGAACGAAACCCGTGGCCATGCAGGACAAGCCACCCGTCGCTACGGAAGAAAAAGCACCCGTGATCGACAAGGCAAAAGATGCCGCTTCGCAGCCCGATGGGTCCAGCGGCAAGCCGGGCTTAACGCCAGACTGCGAAAAGGAATTACGACGTACAGCCGATTTACTGAGGTTTTTTGCAAACAGAATCCAAGCGGGAGAAGAAATTCAGTCGGTCGTTGGTGACATGAGACAGCAAGAGAAAAAAATAGCAGCAGTTTGCCCTGACTAAGCAATCAAGTGGACGTTTCGCTATCGCCGCCAGATGTCTAGGCCGTCTTCAATCTGGCTTCCTCAACATGCGACAACCCACCGATCGCAACCCGGGCAATCAGATCGGACAGTTCATCGACAAATCGCTCGTCAATAGTCATCCGGAAAGGATCTTGCGCAAAGAGATCGCGGTTTCGCACAAAAACACTGCATTGCCCCATCAAGGATATTGCTGCGCAGAGAGCCGTACGATCTGGTGTGTTCGGCGGCAGAAATCGCCGTACGACATCGAGCGCGGTCGAAAGGTATGAGCTTGAATTGGTCGCTATAAACTTCCGAAAAACCTTTGATGGATGTGCGCTTTCCCACGCGAACATCCGTATGTAACGACTCATTTCATCTTGAAATAGCAGTGGACGAAGCTGGTGGCCCACGAAGCGTCGTAGAGCTTGCTCGCGTGGAAGCGACTTGAGCTCTTCCGCATCTAGTCCCGCATCCTCCGTTAGTGTTTTGAAGGCGATTTTGAGAACCTCGAAGTACAAACCATCCTTGCCTTTGAAATGATAGTTGATGGCGGCCTGATTGACCCGAGCCTTGGTAATGATGTCCCGCACGCTCGATCGCTCGAACCCCTTTTCCGCAAACAGCGAAACTGCGGCTTTTATGATCAGGTTGCGGGTATATTCTGCGGGACGGGTCATCTGTCTCTCTGATTCAAACAATCGTTTGAACTGAATTTATATCCCTTCCTGAACCAGAATGCAAACTTATGCCCGTGATACAGTGACTTCCGAGCCGGTCATTGTTTTGCCTCAAACGGTCGTTTGAATTATAAATGACCGTTTGAAATGACCGTTTGCTAGAGAAGCGACTCAACCAATTTGGGACCTTCCATGCTGAAACTGACATCGCGGTTTGTTCTGCAAGTCCTGCCCTATCTGCTTGTGGCGCTGGCGGCGGTCGTCCTGCTGCCAGAAGTTTCTGATTCACTTGTAGCGACCGCGTTCCGCGGTACTTCGTTCCCACCCCACGACATTGAGACGATGTTTGAGCCCTTCAGTCAGGGCGAAACGACGCTTGATCTCATTCGCCAAGACCATGAGGCCGTTGCACCGAACGGTCTGCTCCGCGAAATCGCGAAAGCCTCCGACCTCGAGGATCGCTAACGCCGGGAGTTGCGCATGCGCTCACAACACGGAATGTCAGATTTGTCTCACGAGGCCACCTGGTGGGATCTCATTCGTGCACTGAGGGCCGCAATTTTCTCTCGTTGGCCCGAATCACGCGAGAGACGTTATCGGCCCGAGCGGCACTACATGCGGGGACCGGGACCGAAATGGCGCGCAAAGCACGGTCATTTTGGTTGAAATCGATTACTTCGACGCTTTGGGACAAAAGCGGACATGTGCGAACTCAGGCCGGTCAGGCGGAAGTCTTGCGTGTTGAACCGGGACGATTTGAAAACACTTGTTCGGCGCGACTCAGCAGCACCGGTTCGTAATGGCGAATGACGCGCGATAGCGTGAACCCCGTAACGATAAACAAGATGAATGCAATCACGCTGGCCACCTCTGAAATCTTGTAGATGGCACTCCCAACGGCGTAAGCACCGAAACCAAAGCTCGACGCCCAGCATATCCCTCCGGATACGTTGAAAAACAGAAAGCGGACCCAGGGCATTCCGCTCGCTCCCGCCAACAAGGCCGCAAACATTCGAAGGACCGCGACGAAGCGGCCGACAAATACTATGACGCTGCCATATTGAAAAAAAAGATAGCGGCCGATTAGTAAGCGGTCTTTGTCGAGGTGAATATAGTGCCCGTATTTTTCCAGCATCGGCAGGCCAAATCGGCGTCCTACAGCATAACCGGTGCTGTCACCGACGATCGCGCCGGCTGCCGCAGCGGTTACAACGGTGATGATGCTGATCTGGTCCGTAGTGCTGGCAAGGAGTGCGGCGCCAACCAGAATGGTTTCACCAGGAAGCGGCACGCCTGCACTTTCGAGCGCGACGACTCCAAAAATGACCCAGGGGCCATAGATCGGGATCAGGCCAATTAAGTAATCCGACAAAGAAGAACACCCTTTTTTTGCGGCCCTCCATCACGCGATCTTCGTTTACAGAGTTTTTATTCGCGCGAACTCGAACCAACTCTTGCTTGTCCAGGTTCTTCATCTTAAGCACAGCGAGGGCGATGGCTTAATGATAAAGTGCCGGAGGAACCTTGCGCCCCTCGAGGAGTTTTGCTGCGGAACTTGTCCGCAATCTGGTGCGTAAACGCGATTTCTATGCGGGCGGACTAGTTATCCTGCTCGGCCTCGTAATGGCTCTGAAAGGGCCAAGCTACCGCCTCGGAACATTGATGCACATGGGCCCCGGCTTTATGCCGACGGCTCTCGGTGTGATTCTGATTTTTCTTGGTCTTCTAATCGTGGGAGCGGCGCTGGGAGTTCCGCCCGGCGAGGACGAAGACATTCTGCCCGCCCATCCCGAATGGCTCGGCTGGGCCTGCATCCTCGCCGGTCCGCTTTGTTTCATACTTTTTGGCAGCTTTTTCGGACTGATACCTGCCATCTTCGCGTGTGTGTTCGTGTCAGCGCTTGGCGACCGTAATGCCACGGTCAGAAGCGCAGCAACTTTGGCTGCCGTCGTGACGATATTCGGCGTCGGACTATTTTCGTACCTGCTTCAAGTCCCGATGCCGCTGCTGACGTGGAGGGGCTTGTGATCGAAACTGCCCTCACCGACCTCTGGTACGGCTTTGGCGTCGCCGTTCAGCCGCACAACATCATGTGGTGCTTCATCGGGGTGTTAGTCGGCAATATGGTCGGCGTGCTGCCCGGCATGGGCCCACTCGCGACGATTTCGATTCTGTTGCCGCTGACATTCGGCATCAAGCCCGTTGGGGCAATTCTCATGCTCGCTGGCGTGATGTATGGCGCGCAATACGGTGGGGCCATTTGCTCCATCTTGCTCAATCTGCCGTGCCACCCCCCGCACGCAGTAACGTGCCTTGACGGATACCCGATGACCAAGCAAGGCAGAGGCGGCGTGGCTCTTGGCCTCACCGTGATGGCCTCTTTTGTCGGCGCGTCATGGGGCATCACGGAGATGATCTTTCTCTCGCCCATACTGGTGCGAGTTGCACTTCAATTTGGACCGGCGGAGATTTGCTCCCTCATGCTGCTTGGTTTGCTCGCTGGCTCGACCCTTGCGCGCGGCTCACCGCTAAAGGGCGTTGCAATGACCGTCCTCGGTCTCATGCTCGGCATTGTCGGAACAGACCTGGAAACCGGCGCTGAGCGTTTTACATTCGGAATGACGCATCTCGATGACGGCATTGAATTGGTTGCGCTTGCGCTTGGACTTTTCGGTATCGCCGAGTTCATGAACAGCATCAACCAGGTGACGTCCATCAATACGAAGTACACAAATGTGCGGCTCAGAGATATGCGACCCACCAAAGATGACGTGAAGCAAGCGATTGCACCAATGTTTCGCGGCACGCTGGTTGGCAGTCTTTGCGCGTTGATCCCGGGCACAGGTCCCACAATCGCGTCGTTCGTGGCTTACGCAACCGAAAAAAAGATCTCACGCCATCCCGAAAAGTTCGGCACCGGGTTGATTGAAGGTGTCATTGCGCCGGAAGCCTCGACCCACTCGTCGGTGCAGGGAGACTTCATTCCCACAATGAGTTTGGGTATCCCTGGCGATGCGGTAATGGCACTTTTGCTCGGCGCGCTGATGATCCAGGGAATCGTGCCCGGTCCGCAGCTGATCAAGGAACATCCGGATATCTTCTGGGGTCTCGTGGCGAGCTTCTGGATCGGGAACATCATGCTCGTACTGCTGAACGTTCCGCTGATCGGAATTTGGGTGAAGCTTCTTACCATTCCATACAAGTATCTTTACCCGAGCGCTCTCTTCTTTGTTTCCATCGGTGTCTATGCCGCCAACAACGACATGTTCCAGGTCGGCGAGACAGTCGTCATCGGAATTCTCGGCTATGTGCTGCTGCGACTCGGCTTCCATCCGGCGCCGATCCTCCTCGGCTTCGTGCTCGGTCCGCGCTTCGAAGAGAACTTTCGCCGTGCCATGCTGATCTCACGTGGCGATATCGGAGTCTTCGTCGAAAGGCCCATCAGCGCCGTCTTTATTGGACTGTGCGTTCTACTGATTGTTTTGCAAATCTACGTTCGGCTGCGTAGCCCTAGGAATGCCATTGTGACTCCGCCGGTGCTTGAGACCGTCGAATAGCATGGTTCAACTCCGAAAGCGGATATGAGGCGAATAGGACTTACAGGCCTGCGGAACCGTTCGCGTTAGCTAGACACGAGTAGGAAGACGACATCAAAGAAGCGGTCATTGCGCCTACTCGATCAAACTCGCCGACGATACCCCGAGTCGGCACGGCTTTAGAACCTGAAGAATTCCTTTCGAGTGCATCTTCATACCGCTTGGCAGCTGAAACGTTATATGAAGATCTTCCTCTCAGAGCCTGAACATCTTGAAGTGGTTCGACTCCAAGACCTTTGCAACGGCCTCGGCGCGTGTCCGGACGCCGAGCTTTCTAAAAACCGATTCAACGTGAAACTTCACGGTATGCAGTGAGATGGCCAGCTGTCTTGCGATCAGTTTGTTGGTCAGCCCGTCCATGATTGCGCTCAATACCTCGAGTTCGCGCGGCGTCAGCAGTTCGTGAGCATCCGCTTCGTCCAAATCGTCAAAGCCCGGTTCGTTCACCGCCGGCGGCCGCACAGTCAAGCCGACTGCGACCGCCCGCAAGGCAGCATCGATCTGATCGGCACCGGCATGCCGCGGCAGTAAACCCGATGCCTGACTGTCACCGGTACCGAGCATGACCGTCGGCCTGTTATCGCCCGCAGCACAATCTCCGTCGGCCAAGATGACGTCAGCCGGATCCTCGATGTCGACCACGGTATATCCCGCATTGAGCAAGACATCGCGCAAAGCTTGACGACGCAGTGGATCCGGCGCCAACAGCGCTACCCGCAGCCGCGCATCGACTGATGTTTTCAAAGCCACCGTCACGGGTGCGGTCTCTCGGTGATCGTTGCCTGTCGCGATGTCACGACGCCACCTCTGATGAATCGAAGATCGATTGTGCGTCCAATGCTGTCGGCGCCAAGCCGCGCAGTGATGTTGCGCATCCGCCGCGCCGAAACGCCGTCGACACTGAGCACTATGTCGCCTGCCACCAGCCCAGCAGTCGCTGCAGGCCCGCCTTCGTTCAGCGACATGATCATCAAGCCGCTCGACTGGCCTTCGCCAAGTCCTTCCGGAACGGCGACTGGGCGCAGGGCCACACCGAGCCATCCACGCGATATGCGACCGCTCTTCAACAGTATCGGGACGACCCGTTCGACAGTCGCCGCGGGAATAACGAGGACCCGGCGGCGAGGTGCAAATGTCGACATCCCCAGAAACCCGCCTGAGGCATCAAAGACCGGTCCGCCTTCCTCGCGTCGAGCCAGGTCGATGTCGAGCTCAACTCTTTGTTCGATGCGTCCACCATGGCTGCTATGCCATTCGGGCCCGAGCGCATTGATGACTCCCATGTGCACCATCGCATTCCCACCGGCATCGGCTCCAAATGCGAGGGCCAGAGCGCCGACCCGAGGCGCGGCCGACGAAAATTCATTGCCGGCAGCGAGGGGACGCTCGAGCTTGAGAACCGCCAGGTTGGTGCCTGGATCGCGCCCGGTCGTTTTCGCCTTCACCGAAAACCCGCTGGCGGTTACGAGCTCAAATTCTTCGCCATCAGGCAAGGATTGCTCGGACGTGATCACCGTATCCCGCCGCCACAACGTGCCTGTAATGTGTCGTCCCTCTCGTAAACGTACTGCGGCGATCGCTGAATTTGCGGCGGCGCTGCGCTCGATCAGCGCATTTGAGAATTGGAGCAGGATATTGGCTCGGTCGATCATTGCTAACTCCCGTGACTTATATGGGTAGCAATGTGCGCCGTTCCGAGCCCACGAAACTATCGGTCAAATGACCGGGTCTCGGAAGATTCAGCTGGCCGCGCTGACGATTCGTCGGGTGAGGCGCATGGGCAATCGTGCATGCCGCAACCGAGCTTGTCCGCTTTGGGTCAAAAGCGGACGCGTGCCGTGCACGCCCGCACGTCCGCCATGGGCCAATACCGGAATCAGTTGAGCGCTTCTCTGTTAATGCGTCACCCCTTGAGCGAGGTCTTCCCGGCCCTCACCGCGTCAACTACCGTGCGTATGGCCTGTATGACTATGGGGGCGTTGTCGATCATAATGTTGTGTCCCGAGCGCGTGTCGGTGATGTGCACCGTGCCGGGCACGAGGGCCGCGAGCTCCTTCTGGGCCGCCGAGTTCGTTCGGTCGACGACCGCTCCGAAGTCCGGCGGTGTATCCGACGGTAGCTCACCGGCCTTGATGAGCTTCGGGACGACATCGATGTACTTATCGCTGGCCGTGAGCACAACGACCGGCATGGGCTTTAGCGCTGTCGCCGCGGCCGTCTGGTCCAGAGTCTCATCGAAATCCTGCCGTTCCAGATCTGGGTAGGCCGCGAGGGCCTTGGCCGGCCGGGCGTTGATGCGCTTCCAGACCTTCCATTCCTCAGGTGTCATCTGGGCGCGAAGCTCGGGCGTCAGGACGTCAACAAACACGATGCCTTTGACTTCGTTAGGATGCTCGCCGGCGAAGACCCGTGCGATCGTGCCGCTGAAGGAGTGCGCGACGAGGACGTAAGGGCCCGGTACGTCGGCCGCCTTCAGCAGGGCGACGAGGTGGTCGACCCCGTTTTGAGGGCTGGTCGGCTGGCGCACCGGGTCGCTCTGGCTGAAACTTTGATCGAGGTGCGGCGCACCGGGTCGGTCGTAGGCGCACACCCGCGTTGTCTTCTGAATTTCGTCGTAGACCGTCGGAGCCTTCTGATTAGTAGCGTGCCACAGGTCAGATGCTGTGTCCGTACCCGAGATGAGCAGCACGGTGGGTGAGCCGCTGCCATGACACTCGATATACATCATTCTTCCCCCGCCGATATCGACCCGCTTGGCGAAGGACTCAGCGCTCGCCGTTGTTGCCAGCGAGCAAGCGAACGCGATAAGAGCCAGCGATTTCAAGACGACGTGTTTCATGAGTATTCGCTCGATGTTCGGCAAACCCACAAATCGCACCCAATCATTTTCTATTGGGCGAGACGCAGAAAGTTTGATGCAAATCAACAGTTCGGTGGTAGTTCCGATGTCCGCTTTGGGTCAAAAGCGGACGTGTGCCGTGCACGCCCGCACGTCCGCTATGGGCCAATAGCGGACATTTTTCGTCTGATGGAGACTGCGTTTACTTGGCTATGCAATAAGGCTGTTCGGCGCCCGGATGGCACAAGCCTGGACGGCAGGCATTGGCGCATTGCTCTTTATTGTGGCCGCGTCTGGCGCATTCGTTCAAACAGACTTGGCGGTCAGTGGTCATCATGATGGCGGCGGCTGCATCGGTGTCGCCTTTGGCGGCGGCTGCCTGCGCCTCTGACAGAGTCATCGTTCCTTTCGCAGCAAAAGCAAAGTGCGTCGGCATTACTACTAACAGAACACACAGCACAAATCGCATGACAGTCTTCCTTCTTCACAGTCAATTGCCGCGTCGGTTGAGTGTCGAAGCGCGACACACCAAGTGCGCTTTTGGTTAATCGAGGATACTATCGCAATGATCCTCCACACGGAGGTGTTTTCTCAGCTTTTTCCGCTCGCTCCAACCGATGCTTTTTACGCGAATGTCCGCTAAGGTCCAATAGCGGACATTCGCAAGCGCTCCTACAATCTAACCATGAGTGGCAAGGCGACAGCGTTTGTGGTGGGTGTGCTCCTCGCGAGCCTGTTCTGGATTGTGCTGGCACAACAAAGCTATTGCACAGGCAGCTTTGCGGACTGGTTAAAAATGGGCGACGTGGAGGAGTGCCGATGAAGCGGATCGTAGGGGCTCAGACATGCGCCGGGAAAGTTCCCAACCGATGTCCGTTTTGGGTCAAAAGGAGAGACCTGTGCAGTTCGCTGGCTGTGTCAGAGACGTGAGCTTCTAATGCTCAATAATATCGAGTTGCGCGAACTTTCGCTGTCCGAAGCAGATGTCAATCGCGAGGCACGCAAGCCCTTCTGGGAGACGGTCCGATTGACCGGCCGCTGACCGTGGCGGCATGCCGCTTTGGGTCATAAGCAACATTTGCGACGCGCAGGCGGACATCCGCTAACGGTCAAAAGCGGACATCGTGGTTTCCGAATGAATTACCGTCGTATCAGGATAACGCCACCTACAAGCAGCGCTACCCCAACGAGACGCGACAAATCAATATGTCGCTCAGCGACTCCAAGCCATCCAAAATGATCGACGGCTAGCGCGGCGATCATCTGGCCGGTCACCAGAATCGCAATGTATGCGGCTCCGCCTAGCTTTGGGATGGTGATGATCGACAGGCCAATGAAGATCGCGCCGAATATTCCGCCGCTCCAAGCCCACAGCGGCACGCGCGAGATGGTCGCCGCCGAAGGCACGGGATCGCGGAAGACAATGGTGAGCGCGAGCATGCAAACAACGCCCAGGAAGTAGCTCATGAAACCCGACCAGGCAGCCGAGTTGAGTTCCGTGCGAAGGTTCGCATTCAGGACTTGCTGGATGAGAACGCTGCTCCCGGCCCCTACCGTGAGAAGGGCGGGCCAAATGAGATCTTGCATTGGGCATTTCCGGAGATTGAACGAACTCAACTATCTTACATGAAGAGCCGACCCCGTCGTCTCGGGGATATCGAGGTTATACCGCTATAAGTCAAAGCCGGCTGCGGCACCGGTCGAAGCGGCAGATTGGCCACCAAGCCGATTGGAGGCTTCCGGGATCGCCGTCATCGTCGAGATCAAAAGCAGGAACACTCTTGACCGGCGGGCGTTGCACTTCGTGGCGCGCGTCGGTTTAAGCTCCAAATCTCTTTGTCTAAATGAAAGAGGCCGGCGGCCACGCGCGCATGCGTGCGGGCAAGCCGACCTTGAGGCAAAGCTATCCACGCAGCGTTCCGCTGTCACGGATTATTTTCCTGTACACGTTCGTTGGCCGGACTGTCTCAATCCTTGCCCTCGAACTTGAACGAGACGCGCACCTTGGCGCGATAGGCTTCGACCTTTCCGTTGTTGAGCTGCATGTCGAGCTCGGCGATCTCCGCGACCCGCAAGTCTCGCAATGTCTTGCCTGCCCTTTCCACGGCGGCCTTGGCCGCCTTCTCCCAGGATTCGGTGCTGGTTCCGACCAACGTGATGATTTTGTAAACGGATTCAGGCATGTGCACCTCCTTTGAACGCCTCAGGGCGAAAAACCGCGAAGCCACAAACTGACAACATGATTCGCATAACGCCGGCACGCCGGCTCCGCAACCGGGTGCGGATGAGCCTTCCCTACGCGCCCCGCGCCCGCAGCACGGATTCGATCGAGATGCGCGACCACGGCGCCGTGCGCTCGCGGAAAGTTGTATAGGACGCATGCACCTTGCCGGTGATGGCGCTGCGGCCGGCGAGTTCACCGACCACATCGTTTGCCTGCTTGCGCGCGGCGGCGATCAGGTCTTCGGGAAAGGCCGTGAGTTTGACCTTGTGCTCGTTCACCAGAACGTCGAGCGCCTGCGCGTTCAGCCGCTCCATCTCGGCGAGCGCGTAGTTTGCCTCGGCGGCGCAGGCATGCGCGATGACGGCCTTGAGTTCGTCGGAGAGTGTGTTCCAGATTTTCAGCGAGACGATGCATTCGCCGGTGCCGTTCGGCTTGTTGAAGCCGGGATAATAGTAGAGCGTCGCGACGCGATAGAGGCCGAGGGCGATATCGGTACCGGGGCCGACGAATTCGGCTCCGTCGATCACGCCGGATTGCAGGCTGACCAGGATTTCCGCGGGCGGCGTGGTCTGCGGGGTTGCGCCGAGCCTGCGATAGACTTCGCCGCCGAGGCCGAGCGTGCGCAATTTCAGGCCGCGCAGGTCGGCGAGACTGCGGATCTCGCGGCGGAACCAGCCGCCCATGCAGACGCCGGTATTGCCGCCCATGAAGGGCTTCACGCCGAAGGGAGCGTAGAGTTCGTCCCACAGCGCCTGGCCGCCGCCGGCGTCGACCCAGGCGACGTGCTCGCCGGGCGTCAGCCCCCCCGGCACGGTGGTGAAAAAGGCGGCGGCAGGCATCTTGCCCTGCCAATAGAAGGCGGCGGTATGGGCGATCTCGGCGACACCGTCCGCGACGGCGTCGAGCACTTCGAATGCGGGTACGACTTCGCCGGCCGCGTGCACCGTGATGTCGATCCTGCCACCGGACAGAACGCGAATGCGCTCGGCGATACGCTCGGCCGACATGCCTGGCCCCGGCAGATGTTTCGGCCACGAGGTGACCATGCGCCACTTTTGCGTTTGCGACCGCGCGACCGCCGGAGCCGCGAGAATTCCCGCGGCTGCGGCACCAGCGCCGATGAATGTCCGTCGCGTCGTCATGACTCTCTCCATGTCGCGTGAAAATGATGCAGCGGCCCGTGACCGTGACCGATGTGAAGGTTCCGCGCAGCGGCAATGGCGGCGGTGACGTACTCCTTGGCGTCCTCAGCGGCACTCTTGAGATTGAGCCCTCTGGCGAGCCCTGCCGCAATCGCCGACGACAACGTACAACCCGTACCGTGTAGACTTGTTGTCGCGATGCGCTTTTCGGACAGGCGCACGACATCGCCCTCCCCGACCAGAAGGTCGACGCTCTCATCGCCGGTACCGTGTCCGCCTTTGATGAGTACGTTGCGCCCGCCGAGCGCCAGAATTTCGCGCGCCTGAACTTCCATCTCCCGCTCGTTGCGGGCAACCGACGCACCGACGAGCACCGCAGCCTCCGGAAGATTGGGGGTGACCACCAGCGATCGCGGGACAAGATTTTTTCGCAGTGCTTCAACGGCTTTAGGCGCGATCAATCGATCGCCAGACGTCGCGACCATGACCGGATCCAGCACAATATTCCTTGCACGATGAGCGGCGAGCCCTTGCGCTACGGCCTCGATGCTGGCGATCTGCGACAACATGCCGATTTTCACCGCCGCAACATCGAGGTCGAAAAAGACGGCGTCGATTTGCGCGCGAATGAAATCGGGCGGCACATCGTGAATCCCGCGTACCCCTTGCGTATTCTGCGCGGTCAGTGCCGTGATAACGCAAGCGCCATATACGTCCAGCGCAGCGAAGGTCTTGAGGTCGGCCTGGATGCCCGCACCGCCGCTCGAATCCGATCCGGCAATCGTGAGCGCGATCGCAGTCATGGCCGTCCTCGCCGCGCGAGACCACTGTCGACCGAAGCGCGCAACTCTCGCGCCGCCGCCGCCGGATCGGGCGCGAGCGATAGCGCGGAGATCACCGCGACGCCGTCCGCGCCTGCTGCAATGACGTCAGCCGCATTGCCGGAGTTGATGCCGGCAATGGCGCAGATGGGATAATGCGGGGCGCGTGCGCGGATCACCTGCACGATCGTGCGCAGGCCATCGATGCCGATCGGTGCCACCGTATTGTCTTTCGAGGTGGTGCTATAGACGCCGCCGATCGCGGCATAGTCGAGCAAATCGAGCGGAAAGACTTTCGCCTGCTCTATGGTCTTGATGCTCAACCCGATGATGGCGCTGCGACCCAGCAGCAATCGCGCATCGCCGGGCGCCATATCGTCTTGCCCGATATGCACACCGTCCGCTTCGGCCGCCAGCGCGACGTCAACGCGATCGTTGACCAGAAGCGGAATATTGTTCGGCTCAAGAACGGCACGAAGCAAGCGCGCTTCCTCGACCATCGCTCGGGTCGAACCATGCTTGTCGCGCAATTGCACGAGAGTCGCGCTGCCCACAATGCGCCGCGCAAGGTCTACCAGCGTACGACCGCCGGACACCGCCGGATCGATAAGCGCATAAAGCCGCAAGTCGACGTCCATCAGCTCACCTTTGCGCGGTCGATGAGCGTCGGCCCATCAAGATTGTAGAGTGCATCGATGATCGACGCGGCGAAACTTCCTGGTCCGGCAGACTTTTCCGCCGCCAGTTCACCGGCGAGGTTGATGATCAGCAATGCGGCAACCGTCGCAATGAACGCATCCGGCTCCGTTGTGAGACACGCGACGACCAACGCCGAACCGGCACAACCCATGGCAGTGACCCGCGCCATCAATGGATGGCCGTTCGCGATCGAGGCGGTCCGCTCGCCGTCACTTACAAGATCGGATTCGCCGGAAAGCCCAATCACAGCCTGGCCGGTGCGCGCATAGGCCGCCACCGCATCGAGCGATGGCTTGCTGCCGGTGAGCGTCGAAAATTCAGCATGGTTGAGGCGAATGACAGTAGGACGGTGGGCAATCAATTCGCGCGCAAATGCCGTGCGTGTCGGGGCGCGATCGACAAACACGGGATCGAGCACCCAAGGCAGCGCGTTCGATCGCGCGGCATCAAGGGCGATCGTAATTGCCTCACGGCGCTCCTTATCGAAAGTGCCGAGATTGACCAGGAGCCCCTGCGCACCGGAAACGAAAGAGCCGACTTCTTCCCCCGACACAGTCATTGAGGGCTGGCACCCGGCCGCCAACAGCGCATTGGCGGTGAAATTCTGCGCCACCGTGTTCGTGATACAGTGGACGCGCGGCCGCCGTACGCGAAGGCGGGCCAGAATCTCGACCGCGCTTTGCGCGACGCTCTGGCGCGGCGCTGCTTGCGGGTGATGCATCTCTGGTCCCTCCGCCGGCATGACCCGGATCAGGTTCGTTGGGTTGGCTGACGCCTCTCAGCCCGGCAAACGCCGGACACCCCACGAGATTGCTGCTCAAATACGTAATCCGCACGCGGTCCCAACGCAAGAGCGCCCGCCCGGCCGCCTTGCCAGCTACCCTTGTTTTTGCTGGATTGCAGCCCAGCCTTGGAGACGTCTGATGACCCCGTTTTTCGTACAGATCAAATGCGAGCTTGGAAAATCCTACCAAGTGGCAAACCAGCTGGCCGAAGCGGAAATCGCCTCCGAGATCTATTCCACCGCAGGCGACTTCGACCTCCTGGTGAAATTCTACGTCGACAGAGGGACCGATATCGGCCACTTCGTCAATGAGAAGGTGCAGTGCATCCCCGGCATCAAGGACACACACACCATCATCACCTTCAAGGCCTTTCAGGTCTGAAACACTTTTATCGCGGCGCAATCCGAATCAAGTCATTGAGCTGAGGTTGGGTCAGCTCCGTCCCCGTGAATTTCAGAGCGACGGCATCCTTCACGATTGTGTCGAGGCCGACAATCTTGTCCGGCTCGATCGCCGCGCGCGGAAAAAACTCGTCGCGCGTGCGCTTTGCCTTGGCTTCGCTGATCTTGAGCCAGCCCGCATAGATCTTCAGCGCAGCGGGATCGGTGTACATGAAGTTCACGGTTTCGCGATAAGCTTTCATATAACGGTCCACCACATCCTGGTGAGTTTTCAGATATTCGGCATTGACGATATTCATACGCACTGTCTGCCCTTTAAAAGCATCGGCATCGTTGCCGGTCGCGATGATGCGGATCTGTTTTTGATCCAGCTGATCCAGCCCGAATGGCGGCGCGGCCCAGCCGACGTCGATCTGCCCTGACATGACCGCTGTCAGGTTTGCTGCCGGACCACCCATCGCAGTGGGCGTCGCCTTCAACTGATATTGCTTCATGAAGGCCGTGACGATGCCGTGCGTCGAGGAGCCATTCGTCGAGTAAGCAAGAGTCTTGCCGTCGGTGTCCTTCAGCGACTTGATCGGCGAATCCGCTTTCACGTACCAGTACAGGTCGTTTGCGCCCGTCGTCTCGGCGCCAATCACACGCACCGGCGCGCCTTTCGAATAGGCGCTCAGGACACCCATCACACCTGCAGCGATGCCGATGTCGACGCTGCCTGAAATCACCGCCTGCTGGGTCTCGCCGGCGCCGTTGGTATAGATGATCTCAAGCTCAAGCTCGTGCTTGCCAAAGATTCCAGCAAGCTGGCCAATCTCGGACACCGAAGTATCCCAGTTGCCGCGCTGGCCGATGGCGAGCTTCACCTTGTCGTGCGCCGACGCTGTTGCCGCGAACAATGTCATCGCAGCGACCGCGCATGCGAGGGAACGCTTCCTCATTCTATCCTCCCTGAGTTTCTTTGCCGCTATTTTGCAGCTTGTGCTTGTTTGGCGACGTGCTCGAGTGGCGCCTCGCTGCCGCCGCCAAGACTCCTCCAATTCGTTGTCTTCGGAACGACACCTTCATATGAACTGATAGTTGCGTGTATGACGTGCGGTTCGGTTTTGCCGATCGCCTGCCTTCTGCTGCGCATGGTGCGTGCGGCCTCAACCATCAAACGTCGGAATGCAACGACCGCCACATCGCTGGCGCCCACTCGCTCTTTCGTGCGATCGCTGATCGGGCCCATGGATTCCCACATTGCAATATCCTGGTTTGGAATTCCGCTGATGCCTGTGAAGTTGCCCCGCTTCATCGCCGCGCGGTCCTGACCGTAAAGATTGGCGCGCGTGCGGACGCCGTCAAAGTTACCGTCGACGTCGACATCCCACTGCAGCACGTTGAATTTACGCCAGGCATCGACATCGATCCCGGTCTTGTCGGAACCATTCCACGCGATGAAATAGAAGATTGTGTTGTGGTCATCTTCCGGCGTCAGCAATGTCGCGACATTGTGCACATTGTTCGGCGGGATAAGCGCGGTGAACGGAGCGATGTAGACCGTAGTACGGATATAGTCGTGCGTCGCTTCGTTCATGATCGGACGCCGGATCGCGGCGTATCGAAACCCATAACTGGTACGCTCGATTTGAAAGCGTGGCGCCTTGTCGGTCGACGGCCGAAGCCAGTTGGCTTCCGTCGCTTTGGCGCCATCGACCTGAGCCGGCACCATGTCGGATGAATGAAGGCTCGATGAGTGCGCGGAATCAATCTGCCCTTCGAGAATCTGCGCCCAATTGCAGCGGACCCGCACCTTCGTTGCGCTGACACGTGCGTCAGCAGTCGGCGCGAAAGCCGGCGCTTCGAATTCGCGCATTTCTTCCGGCGGCCCCATGTAGGCCCATACAAATCCGCCGGCTTCACGGGCCGGATAGGCCTTGTGCTTGACCCGCTCCGGGATGAGGCTATTGGCAGGCTCGGAAGCCATTTCCACGACGTTGCCTTCAACGTCGAATTTCCAGCCATGATAGAGGCAGCGGAGACCGCACTCCTCATTGCGCGCAAATACCAGCGACGCGCGCCGATGCGAGCAGTATTCGTCGAGCACACCGACACGGCCCCGGCTGTCACGAAAAACAACGAGATCCTCGCCTAAAAGCCGGACTTTGACCGGGGTGCCATCCGGCTCGGCGACCTCCTCGGAGAGGCAGGCCGCGATCCAATGGCGGCGCATGATCTGTCCCATCGGGGCATCGCCCTCGACGCGACACAGCAAGTCGTTTTCCTCGGCGGTCATCATGGCGGCGCTTCCTCCGGCGCGGTTGCAAAATCCTCTCGCGCGCTCTTTCTTAGATATCTAAGATCAGAGTAGAGAATGTCCCCGATCTTGTCGAGGGTTGGCGCTTGAGCACCGCAAGCGAAAGTAAACTGCGCATCGGCGTGGCCGGTCTCGGGCGCGCATTTGCCGTGATGCTGCCGACCGTTAAGGCCGACCCACGCGTCAGCCTGGTGGCGGCAGCAGACCCGCGCGCCGACGCACGACAACGCTTCGCCGAAGATTTTTCCGCCAACGCCTACGGGACCGTTGAAGAGCTCTGTGCCGATCCGACGGTCGAAGTAATTTACGTCGCAACGCCGCACCAATGGCACGCCCGGCATGCCCTGCTGGCCGCGCGCCACCGCAAGCATCTGCTCGTCGAGAAGCCGATAGCGCTGACGCTACAAGAATGCACCGCAATCATCGATGCCGCTCGCAGCGCAGGTGTGCATCTTGTCGTTGGCCACAGTCATTCTTTCGATGCGCCGGTTCGCCGCCTGCGCAATCTGATCGAAAGCGGCCGGTACGGCGACATGCGCATGATCAACGCGATCAATTACACCGACTATCTGTACCGCCCGCGTCGACCGGAGGAACTCGACACGACGTTGGGCGGCGGCGCGATATTCAACCAGGCGGCACACCAGATCGATATCGTGCGCTTGCTCGGCGGTGGTCGCGTCGAGAGTGTGCGTGCCGCAACCGGCGCCTGGGATAAGACGCGGCCGACTGAAGGGGCCTATGCGGCGTTGCTCATGTTTGCGAACGGAGCGTTCGCATCGCTCACCTATAACGGTTACGGCAACTTCGATTCGGATGAGTTCCAGGGCTGGATCGGGGAGATGGGGCAGAAGAAGATGCCTTACGCAGGCTCGCCGCGGCGCCGTTTTGACAATCAGCAAGATGAAATCGCGTTCAAGAACGCGCGCAACTACGGAGGTCCGGAGTTCCGCCTTTCCGCCGGGCAGGATCTCGCGCATCAGAATTTCGGCACATTGCTGGTGAGTTGTGAACGCGCCGATCTGAGAGCGCTCCCCAATGGGGTGATGATCTACCAGAACGGATCGGCCCAGCTCGACGCCCTGCCGGCGCCGACGATTCCGCGCGTCGAAGTAATCGATGAACTTTATGACGCGGTTGTTCGGAATCAGCCGCCGCTGCACAACGGCGCCTGGGGCATGGCGACGCTGGAAGTCCTGTTGGCAATCCTCCAATCGTCGCGAGAAAAATTGGAAGTGCGCCTCAGTCATCAGGTGAGCAGATGACGCGCCCGTCCCCCGATACCGAGACGATTCTGCGTCACTGGCGTGAAGCGGTGCCCGACGATCGATTGGCGCATCTCGTGAAAGATGCGACCCGGGCACTCGTGCGCGCACTGCAGATGCGATTGGCGGAGCACTCGGTTTCGTTCGGGCATTGGACGTTCCTGCGTATTCTCTGGGAGGGCGACGGCCTCACCCAGCGCGAGTTGAGCGAGCAAGCTGGCGTGATGGAGCCGACGACCTTCTCGGCCCTTAATGCAATGGAGCGCCTGGGTTACGTCACCCGTCGCAAGCGTGGTGGGGACCGCAAGAAAGTCTACGTGCTGCTGACCGCAAAGGGTCGTCGACTTCAGGAGAAGCTTGTGCCTCTTGCCGAAGAGGTCAATCGCATTGCCGTGCGGGGCGTGCGCTCAGGCGACATCGCCGCCACGCGCAGCGTCTTGCTCAGCATCATCGAAAATCTCGCGCGGAACGGGCGCGTCACCGAAATGCGAATGCCTTCGACCCGTGACCTGGCGCAATTGAAGGCCCGTCGCAATGGCCGGCACAGGCGTCCGCGTCAGTGAAATGCCGTTCACGTGGCCTGCGGTGGGCCTTCCGCAGCGCGGGCGCGCTGCAGGCCGAGCTGGCGTTCGCGCCAGATCACGAAAAGTCCCGCGCCGGTGACGATGGCCGCACCAAGATAGACCAGCCGATCCGGCAGTTCGCCGAACAGCCAGTAGCCTAGAAGCAGCGCCCACAGCATCGATGAATAGTCGAACGGCGCGACGACCGAGGCCGCCGCGTAGCGGTAGCTTTCGGTCAGAAAAATATGCGCAAGCCCGCCGAGAAACCCCAGTGAAACAAGCGCCATGAGTTCGCGCAAAGTCGGTGAATGCCAGGCAAATGGCAGGGTCAACGCCCCGGCAATCGCGCAGATCAGCGAAAAATAGAACACGATCGACGAGGTGGTTTCGCTTTGCGTCAGGCGTCGCGTCTGGATGACCGTCCCGGCATTGCAAACCGCCGAGGTGAGCGCGAGCAGAGAACCGATCGCGGCGGTCGATGCAACGCCGGCCGCGGCGTAGTGGCTCAGGTCAAAATGCGGGATGAGCATCACGATCACCCCGAAAAAACCAACGATCACAGCCGACCAGCGATAGATGCGCACGCGCTCTTTCAGAATAACGGCGGCAAGCGCAACCGTAATGAGCGGGGAAGCAAACGAGATTGCCATCGCATCGGCGAGCGGCAGACGGGTCAGCGCCGAGAAGTTGCTGAACATGCCGCAGACACTGAGCGACCCGCGTCCCAATTGCCCGAGCGGCCTGCTTGTGCGCACCGCCGAGGCCAGTTCCCCCCCGAAATGCGTAGATGACCACGACCGGAACGATCGCAAACGCGCTGCGGAAAAACACCATTTGGCCAACCGGTGCGACGTCGCCCAATTGACGCACCAAGGCTGACATTGCCGCAAACAGCAACGCAGAAATCAACTTCAGACCGATTGCCTTGAGGGGATACATGGGCGAGCTGGCGATTCGCCCTACATTACGACGATCGCCGGAAATATCCCGGCGAATATCAAAATGTCCGCGTCTATTTTCCGGGAGCAGAGCCGCCGGCTGCCGGCAGAGATTTGATATAGGTCGCCATCGCTTCGCGATCGGCCTCAGTTAATTGCGACGTATTGCGCACGACCTCGACCATGGAGCCGCCGACAAAGTCCGCATCCGGGGTCATACCGGTCGTGAGTGTGTCGGCGATGTCCTTCACCGTCCAGTTCTTGAGCTTCTGCTGAGTAATATTGGGAACGCCTCCCTTCCCGTCGGGACTTGGCCCTCCGGTGAAACGCAGATTCCGTTTGACTGCTCCGAGCATGTTGCGCGGGGAGTGACACTCCACGCAGTGTCCCGGAGCGTTCACAAGATAGGAACCACGATTCCACTGCGCAGATTGCGAAAAATCCGGCATGAATGGCCGGCCGTCGAGAAATAGAAACTTCCAGAGTCCGAGGGTACGACGAATATTGAACGGAAATGGCAAAGCGTGGTCGCGCACCTTGCCGGTGACGGCCGGTAGGGTTTTCAGATAGGCGAAGAGGTCACGGATGTCGTCGAGCGTCATCCGCTGATACGACGTGTAGGGAAACGCCGGAAACAGATGTTCGCCCGCCGGCGATGTCCCCTTGACCATAGCCGTGACAAATTGCGCTTCGCTCCAGGCACCGATGCCATCGCTACGGTCCGATGAAATATTGGGAACGTAGAACGTGCCAAACGGCGAGCCCAATGCCAGCCCGCCGCCAAGTTTTGTCTTGTCTTCCTGTTTCGGAATCGCGTGACACGATGCGCAACCACCGGCATGAAACATCGTCTTGCCGTTGGCGAGATCGGGTATACGCGGGGCCAGCGCGCTCGCGGGAACCGTATCCGGAATCGTGAGAAGCCAGAATGCCGCTAGCGCAAGTGCGACAACGACCACTATTCCGACGTTGGCAAGCTTGCGCGGCATTTTTAATGCTCCGGCAGAGCTATTTTGGCGGTTTTTGCGCTAAACGAAAGGCGGAACGTCCTTTTGGACGGCCCGCCCTCGTCTAAAATCGGCAATCGGACTCAGCTTTTCTTGATGCGGTAAAGCTCGTGGCAACCGCCACAGTTCTTCGCAAGTTCAGGAAAAGCCGCCTTGAGAGTATCGAGATCTTTCACAGACGCATTTGCGGACTTGGCGTCGTTGCTGAGCTTGACAAACTTGGCCTTGAAGTCCGCCGTGTCTTCCCAGATTTTCGGCGCAGCCGTTGTCTCTCCACCTATCTTCGAATTTTCGGGGAAAAGCGCGGGCATCTTGGCAGCGGCGTCTTCAAAAGTTGCAAAGGCCTTTTGAGCGGTTGGTAGATCAAACGGAGCTTCGCCCTTGACCATTTTTGCCAGGCCGCCGGCGGCCTGGCCATTGGCCTTCATGATTGCCTTTCGCGCGGCGATCGGGTCCTGCTGACTCGAGACTGCGGTCGTGCCTAGGGCAAGAATTACGACCGCCGCGAAGGCGGAAACAATTTTCATCCAGTCCTCCCTTCAAGCTTTTTCAGTCTCCGGCAAACACCAGTTACAAGCCCTTATTCCGGCGCCCATCGAGGCCCGGCACGACGCCCGATCACGAATTTGTGATCGCAAAATCCTCAACCGAATCTAGGTTTTTGGACCGTTTTGATCGCTTCCCAGACCCGCCGGGGCGTGGCCGGCATGTCGATGTGCCGCACCCGATGACTGCGCCAAAGCGCGTCGACGATCGCATTCATGATCGCCGGGCACGAACCAATGGCGCCGGCTTCGCCCGCTCCTTTGATACCGAGCGGGTTTGTTTTGCACGGCACATTGCGTGTCTCGAACAAAAAGTCGGGAGCGTGCTCGGCACGAGGCATGGCATAGTCCATCAAGCTCGCACTCAAGAGCTGGCCGGTCGAAGAATCGTAGACCGTGTCCTCCATGAGTGCCTGGCCGATTCCCTGCACCGCTCCCCCGTGCACCTGCCCCTCGAGCATCAATGGATTGAGCGTAGCGCCGAAATCATCGACGACGACATAGCGCATGATGCGCGTCGCGCCCGTTTCCGGATCGACCTCGACCTCCGCGATATGCGTGCCGTTTGGGTAGGTCGGCGGCTCGATGCTGAATTCCTCCTCAGCGTGCAACTTTTCCGCCGACGCTTTGGGATGCGCGGCGAGATCCGCAAATGAAATGACGCGGTCGGTGCCCGCAATGCGCAAAGAACCATCCGCAATCTCGAGATCGCCCATCGCAGCTTCGAGAGCATCGGCGGCGATCTCCTTCATCTGCTCGGCGAGCTTTTTGGTCGCGCGGTCGACCGAAACGCCCCCGACAGGGATCGAACTCGAACCGCCTGTGCCGGCACCGCTTTTGATACGGTCAGTATCACCTTGAAACACGCGGACGCGCTCAGGCGGAAGATCGAGGCGCTCAGCGATAAGCTGAGCATAGGACGTGGCGTGCCCCTGGCCAGTCGACTGCGAACCAATCAGCAAAGTCACTCCGCCATCCCGGTCGAGAGTGAGGTTCGCGGTCTCCGGACCGTTGTTGCCGCAAGCTTCGACATAAGTTGCGATGCCGATCCCGCGCAATCTGCCGGCGCGTTTCGACTGCGACGCACGCTTGTTGAACCCATCCCATTCGATAAGCTCCTGCGCGCGCGAAAGCGTCCCCGCAAAATCGCCGGAGTCGTAGACTTTGCCGGTCGGAGTCTTGTACGGAAGCGCTTTCGGCTTGATCAGGTTCTTCCGGCGCAAGACATCGGGCGCGATGTCCAGATCGTGAGCCGCCGCGTCGACGGCGCGTTCAATCAAGTAAGAGGCTTCCGGGCGACCGGCCCCGCGATAGGCATCGACCGGGACTGTATTGGTGTACGCCGCGCGAAGCCGCACGTGCGCGACCGGAATGTCGTAAGGACCTGTAGCCATGCCGACGCCAAGCCAGGGGATGTAGGGCGCGTAACAGGAAAGGTAGGCACCCATATCCGCGATAATGTCGAGCTCGAGCGCCAGAAAGCGGCCCTTCTCATCGACCGCCAGACGTGCGGTCGAGATATTGTCGCGCCCATGGCTGTCGCCGAGAAAGTGCTCGGTCCGGTCGCAAATCCATTTGACCGGGTGGCGGACCTGCTCAGCAGCAACGGCCGCCAGTGCATATTCGCGATAGGGAAACAGCTTGGTGCCAAATCCACCGCCGACATCCGGCGTCACAACTCTCATCTTTTCAGCTGGCAGATTCATCACGGCGCCGGCGATGATATCGCGAATAGTGTGGCTGCCCTGACTGCCGAGCGTCAGCGAGTAGCGGTCACCGTCGTATTCAGCTACGACGCCGCGCGTATCGAGATAGTTGGTAACGAGCCGCTGATTGATGATTGTGAGCTCGACGACCTGTGCCGCTTTGGCAAAAGCCTCTTTCGTCGCCTGCGCGTCGCCAGCCTCGGTTTCGAAGGCGAGATTTCCAGGCCGATCGTCCCATACTTGCGCGGCGCCGGGCTTGAGCGCAGCAACGGCACCGATGACATGCGGCAATGCCTGCCAGTCAATTTGCAATGCCTCCGCGGCGTCCTTTGCCGCATTGATGCTGTCAGCCACCACGAAGGCGACCGCATCGCCGACATGCCGCACGATATCCTTCGCCAGGATTGGATAGTTCGGCACCTTGATATCGACGTCCGGTACAACGCCCGGTGTCGGCAAGGGGCCGAGCGCGGGGATGTCGGTAGCGGTCAAAACCAGACGGACGCCCGGCATTTCACGAACATGCTCAAGATCGATGATGCGAAATCGCGCGTGCGCATGCGGCGAGCGCACCATCACGGCATGAAACGGCCTTTCCGGACCAACATCGGCGATGTAACGTCCTGCCCCGCGCAAGAGCGGATCATCTTCCTTGCGCTTTAGTGGCTGGCCGAAACCGAACTTCATCGTCATTAGAGTTCGCCGAACTTATGGATTCTTCTTTGCCACTTCGCCGCGCTTGCGCTCGATTGCAAAGCGCTTCGCGAGCCAGCGCGTTACCACATAGAACACTGGCGTAAAGATCAGGCCGAACGCCGTAACACCAATCATGCCTGAGAATACCGCAGTGCCAAGCGTTTGCCGCAGTTCCGCGCCGGCACCGACGGCCCAGACCAGCGGCGTGACCCCGAGGATGAATGCAAAGGACGTCATCAGAATTGGCCGCAACCGCAGGTGGGCTGCCTCGACGGCGGCATCCAGCGTGGAGCGTCCGGCATCCTCAAGCTGCTTTGCAAACTCGACAATGAGAATGGCGTTCTTTGCCGCAAGGCCGATCAGCACGACGAAGCCAACCTGCGTCAGAATATTGTTGTCCTGTCCGCGCAACACGACGCCAACAATTGACGCAATCAGACACATGGGCACGATCAGGATGACCGCCAGCGGAAGCGTCAGGCTTTCGAACTGCGCAGCCAGGACCAGGAACACAAACACGACCGCCAGCACAAAGGCGAAGGTCGCTGTATTGCCTGCACGGATCTGCTGGAACGCCAGCGTCGTCCATTCGTAAGAGAAACCCTGCGGAAGGGTCTGCGCCGCCAACTGCTCCATGATCTTAATCGCCTGCCCCTGACTGAAGCCGGGCGCCGCGGCACCATCGAGTTCGGCGGCCGGATAAAGATTGTAGCGCGGCACTCTGTAGGGTCCGGTTACCGTTCGTATGGTTGTGAATGCGCCGAGCGGGACGGTTTCGCCATTGTTGTTGCGGACCCGAATCTTCAACGCATCAAGAGGATCGCTGCGATTGTCGGCAGCCGCCTGCGCCACCACGCGAAAGGTACGGCCGAACAGGTTGAAGTCGTTCACATAGGAAGAACCGAGATAGATCTGCAGTGCCGCGAAGACATCCGGGACATTGATGCCAAGCAGCTGGGCCTTCGTGCGATCGATGTCGAGATAGAGCTGCGGCGTCGTATTTTCGAAAAGCGTATAGACCTGCTGCAGCCCGGGTGTCTGAGTAGCCTTGCCCATCATCGCGTACGCCACACCCTGCAGCGCCTGAAAGCCGAGGCCGGCGCGATCCTCGATCATCATGCGGAATCCGCCCGCGTTGCCGATGCCGGAGACCGGCGGGGGAGCCGCGACGAAAATCAGGGCGTCATGGATAGACGCGAGTCGCTGGAACAATTGACCCTGAATCGCGGCCGCCGATTGGCGCGGGTCTTGGGCCCGCTTCTCGAAGGGATCGAGCGTCACGAAAACAGCGCCCGAGTTTGGCGCATTCGTGAACGTCGCTCCGGAGAAGCCGACGATGTTGACGGCATGCGCGACCCCAGGAACCGACAGCGCGATTTCGACAGCCTTGCGGTTGACCTCATCGGTGCGCGCGAGCGACGCCGCCGGCGGCAACTGCGTAACGATGATCAGATAGCCGCGGTCAAGCTGCGGAATGAATCCGACCGGTGTCTTGCGGAATTCGTTCAGGCCGAACGCGATGATGCCGGCATAGACCACCAGCATCATCACAGCGATCCGGACAAGCTTCGCCGAGAGCTTACCGTAGCCGCGCGTCAGCATGTCGAAATAACGGTTGAACAGGTCGAAGAAGCCGTGGATGGGCTTGCTCCACCAGTGTCCGTCCTGCATCTCACGATGCGGCTTAAGCAGCATGGCGCACAGCGCCGGGGACAGCGTCAGTGAAACGATCAACGAGATGACCGTTGCCCCCGCGATGGTGAGCGCGAATTGCCGGTAGAACTGTCCGGATATGCCGGTGATGAAGGCCGACGGAATGAAGACTGCGGACAAAACGAGCGCGATGGCGATCAGCGCCGCACCGACCTCGTCCATGCTCTTTACCGCCGCGTCGTGCGGGCTGAGCCCATTCTCGATATTGCGCTGGACGTTCTCGACGACGACGATCGCATCGTCGACCACGATACCGATCGCAAGCACAAGGCCGAAAAGCGACAGGTTGTTGAGCGTGAACCCGAACATCGCCATGAAAAAGAAGGTGCCGATCAGCGATACCGGAATGGCCACAATGGGAATGATCGCGGCCCGCCAGGTCTGTAAGAACAGGATGACGACCAGAACGACGAGTATGATGGCCTCGCCGATTGTCTCCTCGACGGCGTCGACCGACTGCTGAATGAATTCGGTCGGATTGTAGACGATGTCGTATTTCAGACCGGGCGGAAAACGTTTCGCCAATTCATCCATCGTCTTCTTGATGTTGGTCGCAGTCGAGAGCGCATTTGATCCTGGTCTCTGGAAGATGCCGATCGCAATGGCCGGATCACGATCGAGGTAGGAATTCGTCGAATAATCCTGCGCCGCGAGTTCAACCGTTGCGATGTCTTTCACTCTGACGACGGCGTTCGCCGTCTGCTTGATGACGATGTTGCCGAATTCCTCGGTGCTTGTGAGTCGGCCAAGCGTCTGTACGGAAATCTGGAACGCGCCAGGCTTGTCCACCGGCGGCTGGTTCAGCACGCCCGAAGCAACCTGCACGTTCTGACCCTGCAGGGCGAGGACGACGTCATTGGCGGTGAGACCGAGTGACTGCAATCGGTCCGGATCGAGCCAGGCGCGCATCGCGTAATCGCGGCTGCCGAATACGATAAGCGAGCCAACGCCATCGACGCGCGTGATCGTGTCTGTGATTTCGATGGTTGCGTAGTTGGAGATAAAGAGCGTGTCGCGCGATTTATCGGGTGAAACGAGATGCACGACCATCATCAGGTCGGGCGAACTCTTATTGACGGTCACGCCGATATTGCGCACGTCGACCGGCAACCGGGGCTGCGCGATGCTGACCCGATTCTGCACCTGGACCTGCGCGATATCGAGGTTGGTGCCGAGGTCGAAGCTGACGGAAATTGAGAACCTGCCGTCGCCCGTCGAGTTCGACGACATGTAGATCATGTTCTCGACGCCGTTGATCTGCTGTTCGATTGGCGTCACCACGGTGGCGGCAACGACATCGGCGCTGGCACCGGGGTACTGGCCCGCCACGGTGATGGTCGGCGGCGCGATTTCCGGGTATTGCGCGACGGGCAAGCGGAAAAAGGCCACGCCGCCCAGGATCACGAAGACGATCGAGACGACCGCGGCAAAGATCGGTCGGTCAATGAAGAAGTGCGAGATACGCATGGACCGTCACGCCGTTATTTGGCCGCCTGCGGCGCGCCCCCGAGACTGGGAGGCTTGGCTCCCTGCTCCTCCGGCTTCACCTTCGTGCCCGGACGCGCCTGCATGAGGCCGCTGATGACGATGCGGTCATCTGGGCCGATTCCATCTTTGATGGCCCGCAGACCGTCCTTGGTGACCTGGCCAAGCGTCACATATTTCAGCCGCGCAGTATCCTGGTCATCGATGACGACGACGAAACGGCGCGCCTGCTCCGTGCCGATCGCGACGTCCGGAACCAGCAGCGCCTCGTAAGGCGGCGTGCCGGGGATGCGAACGCGCGCAAACATTCCCGGCGTGAATATCTCTTTAGGATTGGCAACGACGGCGCGGCCACGGATAGTGCCGGTCGAGCGGTCGATGACGTTGTCGACGAAATCCATTCGACCTTCGTGATCGAAATCGGATTCATCGATCAGCTTGAGTGCGACCTGCACGCCGGTGTTGCGGCTTGCGACATCCTGTCCTGCGTTCGCGAGCCGCTCGTAACGAAGATAAGACGCTTCGTCGAATGTGAATTCAAAATAAATCGGATCAACCGACACGATCGTGGCGAGCATCGTGGTATTGCCCCCCGTCCCGCCGGTGACAAGATTGCCAGGCGACACGCGCCGGTCACCGATTCGTCCATTCATCGGTGCACGCAGCTCGGTGAATTCCATGTCGAGCTCTGCCTGGCGCACGGAGGCCTCGTTGGCGCTGACCCCGGCCTTGGCGTTTCGGAATGCCTGTGCGCGCTGTTCGAAAGTCTGGTCGGTAATGGTCTTGTCACGTACGAGCTGCTGGCCGCGCGTGTAGTCGGACTCCGTGAAAGCGAGGTTCGATTGCGCCTGCAGAAGATTCGCGCGCGCCTGATCGAGCGTGTTCTGGAACGGTCGCTTGTCGATGGTGAAGAGCAAATCGCCCTGTTTGACAACTTGCCCGTCCTTGAAATGCAACTTGTCGAGATAACCTGAAACACGCGCGCGGATCTCGACGGAATTTATGGCGACGAATCGGCCGACATATTCGTCGTAGTCGACGACAGTTCGTTTCTGGGGTTTGGCGACCGTGACCGCCGGAGGTGGCGGACCGCCAGCCTGTTGCTTCTGCTCGCCACAGCTTGCGACCAAAGTCGCAAGTGCAAGCAGGGCCGCAATCTTGCGCGCGCCAAACATCAAAGAAAGTGATGAAACCGGACCTTCAGAATTCATGGATTCCTGCACGGAAGGCGCAAACACGGCCTGTCCCCATAGCCTCGACAGTGAGCTATGTCCACCAGCGGCCTTAGGCAATACCGCAAGGAAACGTCAATTTAGCGGCGACGCTTGCTGCGAAATGCCGCGATCCAGTCGGATCCGAACAGCACCAGGACGGTCCCGCCATAAACGACGACGGCGACGGCCGCAAGGATCGCCAGAGCGGCAAGATCGCGCGGGCCACCCCACCCGGCGAGCCAGCGAACGACCGGCGCGTGGCAAATCAACAACGCCACGGTCAGCGCAAATCCGGCAATGGCCAGCCGGATGATTGACTGACGCAGGCGGGCGTCGTGTGCCAGATGCCCCGCACGAGCTGCAAACCAAATGACGAGGCCGAGATTGATCCAGGCACCAATCGAGGTCGCAAGCGCCAAACCGACTTGCGCCAGGGGACCCATGAGCAGAACTTTGAATGCAATGTTGACGGCTGCCGCTATCAATGCGGCCTTCACAGGCGTGGCCGTGTCGCCGCGCGCAAAAAAGGTCGCAACCGCGCTGCGAATCAGAACGAACGGCAGCAATCCAAAAGCATAAGCCGTCAGCGTGCGCCCCGCCGCTTCGGCATCGGCCGCCGTGAAGGCGCCTCGCATGAACAACGCACGCATGATCAGATCGGGAATAACGAAAAACGCAACGATGCAGGGGATCGACAGCAGCAAGGTGAACTCGATGACGCGATTCTGCGCCTGCCCAGCGCCATGCTGATCTCCGTGCGCAATGCGGCGTGACATCTCGGGGAGAATGACGGTGCCGGCGGCGATGCCAATGACGCCGATCGGCAACTGATTGAGACGGTCGGCGTAGTAGAGCGCGGACAGCGCGCCTGCGGGCAGGAAGCTTGCAATGATCGTGTCCGCAAATAGCGCAAGCTGTACGCCGGCGGAGCCGACGACCGCCGGGCCCAACGCGCGAAAGAATTTGCGCACATCAGCGTCAAGCTCGGGCCAGCGAAATCGCGTGAGCACGCCGGCAATCCCGGCATCGCCGGCAACCAGCAGAAATTCCAGGATTCCTGCGACGAGTACGCCCCACGCGGCCGCGTGGCCGGCGGTTGGGAAAAAGGCCGCCAGCGCCAGCGAGAGCATGAGCGACAGATTCAACAAGATCGGAGCAGCGGCAGCGGCTGCGAAGCGCTGCAGCGCATTAAGAATGCCGCCATAGAGCGTCACCAGAGTGATCAACAGCAAGTAAGGGAAAGTGATCCGGGTTAGCTCGACCGCAAGAGTAAAGCGGCCGGGATCGCGCGCGAATCCAGGCGCGAGGACATCGATCACAGCCGGAGTGAATATCAGCGCAATCGCAAGCAGCACGATCTGGCTTGCGAGAAGCAACGTGAAGATGCGATCCGCAAATTGCCCGGCACGTACGCCGCCGCCCTCTTCCCGAATGCGGGCGTAAGCGGGGACAAAGGCCGCATTGAAGGCGCCTTCCGCGAAGATTGCGCGAAAGTGGTTGGGCAAGCGCAGCGCGACAAAGAATGCGTCCGCCACTGGACCGGCACCCAAAACGGCCGCCAATATAATGTCGCGGGCGAAGCCGGTGACGCGGGAGAGCAGTGTAAAGCCACCGACGGTGAGAATTCGATCAATCATCGGGGTTCCCTGCTCCCGGAGCAAAAATAACGAGTTAACCGACTCGAGGTTTACGGGGGCAATCACGATAGCCAGATACGTGGAACTGCCTTAAGACAATTTCTTACCGGAACAAAGAGCTCAATCAGCCGCTACCTATGTCTTCACCGATCATCCCCATTTTGCTTGCTGGCGGTGCCGGGACCCGGCTTTGGCCGGTATCTCGCGATGCCTTGCCCAAGCAATTCCTGCCTTTGGTGGGCGACAGGTCCACCTACCAGCAGACCCTGCTGCGCGTGCGAAATCCAATGTTCGCTACGCCAATCGTAATTACAGGGCCGAATTTCCATTTCTTTGCCCGCAGGCAGGCCGAAGAAATCGGCGTCGAAGCGACGGTTGTCATCGAGCCGGCGCGACGCGACTCCGGTGCTGCCATCGCCGCAGCGACGGAGATTGCCGCCGCCCGCGACCCGCAGGCCGTCGTGTTGGCACTTGCGGCCGATCACATCATTCCTGACGTCGAGGCCTTTCACGCCACGTGTCGTGCAGGACGAGCGATCGCCGACACCGGTCGCATCGTCACCTTCGGAATAAAGCCGACTGAACCGAAAACCAGCTACGGCTACATTCTTCCCGGTGGTGCCCTCGGCAAAGATGGCGTCTATACGGTGAAGAAGTTCGTCGAGAAGCCGGACATCGCGACGGCCACCCGTTATGTGCGCGAAGGCTATCTCTGGAATTCCGGCAACTTTCTCTTCCGCGCCGACGTCCTGCTTTCGGAACTCAAGCGGCTGGAGCCCGAAATCGCCGCCGCCGTCAGCGAAGCGGTCTCCCGTGCGGGAAACGATCTTGGCTTTGTGCGGCTGCAGCCTGAGGCATTCACGCGCGCGCCGAAGAAGTCGATCGACTACGCCGTGATGGAAAAGACCGATCGCATGGCGGTCGTAGCCGGACAATTCCGCTGGTCCGACATCGGCAGCTGGGACGCCCTGTCCGACATTAGCGAGCGCGATTCCGCTGGAAACGTTCTGCAGGGCGAAGTCGTGACCATGGATTCGAGCGATTGCGTGGTGCATTCGCACGATCGGCTTACCGCGGTGGTGGGACTCAAGGACGTGGTCGTCGTCAATACCTCAGACGCGGTGATGGTGGTGCCGCGCGCAAGGGCACAGGACGTGCGTGAACTGGTCGACAAGCTCAAGGCCGAAAAAAGGCCCGAGGCGACAGACCATAGGCGGACACATCGTCCGTGGGGTTACTACGAATCCATCGATATGGGTGAGCGTTTCCAGGTCAAACGTATTGTTGTCATTTCCGGCGGAGTTCTGTCACTGCAAAAGCATCGACACCGTGCCGAACACTGGGTTGTCGTGCGCGGCACCGCCGAAGTGACCATCGGTGATCAGGTCCGCGCGGTACACGAAAACGAGTCGGTCTATATCCCGATCGGAGCCGTGCATCGCATGGCCAACAAGGGAAAAATCCCGCTGGAATTGATCGAGGTCCAGACCGGCAGTTATCTCGGTGAGGACGACATCGAGCGTCTCGAGGATATCTATAAACGCAGCTGACCGCCGGTTTTAGGGGATCATTTCCCCAGCACGCGACGGGTTACATTGATGATGCGGTCTTGCGTTAATGTGTCGAGATAAGCGTGCATTGGCAGGCTGATCACCTCGTCGGCCAGCCGGTCGCTCACCGCAACTCCGCCCTTGCCGACCGGATACTGTTTGTAAGCCTGCTGGCGGTGGAGCGGGATCGGGTAATAGATCGCCGTGGGAATGCGCTCCGCCTTCAACTCCGCCGCAAGCACATCACGCCGCCCGCCCCGGACGCGGATGGTGTATTGAGCCCAGACCGAGGTCATGCCCGGAGGCACGCCGGGAACGATTGCAACGTCGTTCAAGCCTTCGTTGTAGCGCCGGGCAATCGCGTTGCGGGCGTCAATTTCATCCGGAAAAATCTTCAGTTTCTCGATGAGAATGGCAGCCTGAATCGTGTCGAGGCGCGACGCCAGACCGATGCGCACATTGTCGTACTTGTCACTTCCCTGCCCGTGCACGCGCAGACTGCGCATTGCATCGGCCAGGCCGTCGTCGTCGGTCATCACTGCGCCGCCATCTCCGTAGCAACCGAGTGGCTTGGCCGGGAAAAAACTCGTCGCGGTGCAATGCCCGAATGTACCCAAGCGACGGTTGTCGCAAGTCGCACCAAAGCTCTGCGCCGCATCGTCGAGAATGAGCAGGTTGTCGGCTGCGGCAGCAGTCCGGATGGCTGCGTGATCAGCCGGCAAGCCAAACAAATCGACTGGGATGATCGCCTTTGGATTGAGACCGACCTGTCTTGCGGTCTCAACAGCGCCGGCTATGCCCTTCACATCGACATTGAAGGTCTTTGCATCGACGTCAACGAATACAGGAGTCGCACCGACCAGGGCCACCACTTCCGCCGGCGCGCAAAACGTGAACGATGGACACAGCACCGCATCGCCTGGACCAACACCCATGGCACGCAGCGCAAGCACGAGCGCATCTGTCCCGCTCGCACAGGTGACAATATGACGGGCGCCACAAAACGCGGCGAGATCGCTTTCGAACGTCCGAACCTCCGGTCCGAGGATAAACTGGCAATGGTTCAAGACGCGGATAACCGCGTCATCGATGGCGGAGCCCAAGCGCCTGCGCTGAGCAGCAACATCGATGAATGGAATCGGTGGCGGATTGGTGCGCAAGTTCATTGGACGCCCGTAGATCGCACTGCCGTCAGCCGACGACGGCGCGCGGGCCTTTTCGTTTGGCGGGCGCGACCACGGTCGGACGCGTGGCAAGGCAACGCGTCGCTATTTCAAGGCTCGCTACAGCTTCCTCGCCGGTCACAGCCGGCGCGGCCCCCGAGCGCACAGCACGCAAGAAGGCGAGCAATTCGGACCGCAACGGCTCGGCGTGGCCGACCGACAGGTGGCGCATGGAATAGCTGCCGTCGGGCTGAAAGCCGAAGCATTCCGTGACCTGACGTGTCAGAAGATCGCCGGTGACGTATTTGCCGCGTGTCGCAACCGTGACGTTGCGCGCCTTGAACGGCGTCAACCAGTTGGTGTTGATGTGCGCCAGAACGCCCGATGCAGTGCGAAACTGCAGAAGGGCGATATCTTCACGCTCGGCCACTGCGCTCGAGAGCTGCGGCTGCACATCGACAATATCGGAATCCGTGAACCAACGGATCAAATCGATATCGTGGACTGCCAGATCGATCACCACGCCAACGTTCGACATGCGCGGCGGAAAGGGCCCGACGCGGGTAATGCCGATGGACAGTATGTCTTCTCCTCGGATGGCTTCCTTGATCGCTTCGACGGCCGGATTGAAGCGCTCGACATGGCCAACCATCAAAGTCACGCCGGCGCGGCGCGCCGCGCCGATGATCTCCTGGCCCTCCTCGACCGATGACGCGATGGGCTTTTCCACCATGGCGTGGACGCCGTGCGCGATACAGGTGAGCGCAATGTCCCGATGCAGATGCGTCGGGGCCGCGATTGTGATCGCGTCGACATCGCGCTCGATCAGCTGGTCGACATTTGCGACCGCGGCACAGCCCAATGTGCGGGCAACGAATTCGGCCTGTTTCCGATCAGGATCGGCGACGCCAACCAATTCGGTTCCAGGCAAACCGACGAATACCCGGGCATGATTGCTGCCCATTACGCCAACGCCCACGACTCCAACGCGCAACGGACGCTCCGCGTTTGCTACCGCAGCCTGCATCATGTCTCGATTTTACCCCAAAGCCCCAATTCTTCAGCCGTTCTTCCCCTAGCACGGCATGTCATGGCTGGCGATCACTCGTCGGAAATTGTCACGAACACGTTTTACTTCAAAGCATTACAAAGGTGCAAATGGACAGGTCTAAAAGCGGCGTAAATAGTGACAAATTCGGCATTGTCCGAAGCGGAAAACACTCACACACGGTGATAGGCGCGATACCACTCAATAAAGCGTCTTATGCCTTCGGCGATCTGTGTCGCCGGGCGGAAACCAACTTCGCGTATAAGATCGTCGACGTCGGCGTAAGTCGCCGGCACGTCGCCGGGCTGCATCGGCAAAAGCTCCCTTTTTGCTTTCTTGCCGAGGGCTTCCTCCAAAAGGCGCACGACCTCAAGGAGCTCGACGGGCTTGTTGTTGCCGATGTTGTAGACGCGCCACGGTGCGCTGCTCGAGCCGGGATCCGGTGACGCAGTCGAAAAATCCGGATTGCCCGCCGCGCGCCGGTCGACGAGGCGCACGACGGATTCCACGACATCGTCTACGTAAGTGAAGTCCCGTCGCATGTTGCCGTTGTTGAACAGCTTGATCGGTTCACCGGCGAGGATCGCCTTGGTGAAGATCCACATCGCCATATCCGGTCGTCCCCATGGACCGTAGACGGTGAAAAATCGCAAGCCCGTTACGGGAAGTCCGAACAGATGCGCGTAGGCATGCGACATCAGTTCGTTCGCTTTTTTCGAGGCACCGTAGAGGCTCAGCGGATGGTCGACGTTCTCGTGAACCGAGAACGGCATTTGGGTGTTGGAGCCATAAACGGAGGACGACGATGCATAGAGTAAATGGCGGCAGCCGTTGTGTCGGCAACCTTCGAGAATGGTGGTGAAGCCGGTCAGATTGGCATCGACATAGGCGAAGGGATCGACGAGCGAATGTCGAACACCGGCTTGCGCAGCCAGGTGAACGACGTAAGGGAAACGATGCTCCTTGAACAAGCGTGCCATCCCGTCGCGGTCGGCAAGATCAAGTTTGACGAAACGCAGGCGATCGGATTTGGCGAGTTCGGCACGTCGCGCTTCCTTCAGCGCGGGATCATAGTAGGAGTTTATGTTGTCGAGGCCGACCACATCGCGGCCGTCGCGCAGCAACTGTTGCGCAACATGAAAGCCGATAAAGCCGGCGGCGCCGGTCACGAGAATGGGGCCATCAGCCATGGATCGGCTTCCCGCCGTTGTCTCTGATTGCCTAGGGCCGCCACAGGTCGATCCCCTCGGGCCTTTTCGCGCGATCGAGCTTTGCCTTCACATCCAGAACAATGCCTCGTCGATCCTTCAGCAATTTGCCGATCAAAGACCACCCGCCGGCAACATAGTCCCTGTGCGCGACGGCAAGGATAACCGCATCGGCTGGGCGTAACGAATCGATCGGCGTCAGTTTAACCCCGTATTCGTGGTCAGCCTCCGCGGCCGAGGCAATCGGGTCGGCGACCTGCACGGCGACACCGACACGTTCGAGTTCGCGCAGAATATCGATCACCTTGGAATTGCGGATGTCGGGAACGTTCTCCTTGAATGCCATTCCGAGGATCGTCACCGTGGGATTGGCACGCCCATCCTGGAACAAGGCGCGCATGCATTCCCGAGCGATGCGCTCTCCCATGCCGTCGTTGATCCGCCGTCCGGCAAGAATGATCTCCGGGTGATACCCGGCCTTCTCGGCACGGAAGGTGAGATAATAAGGGTCAACGCCGATACAATGACCGCCGACCAGTCCCGGCTGGAAGTTCAGGAAATTCCATTTGGTCGATGCCGCCGCAAGGACATCGCCGGTATCGATTCCGAGCTGATGGAAAATCGCGGACAATTCATTCATGAAGGCGATGTTGAGATCGCGTTGCGTGTTCTCGATGACTTTGGCGGCCTCTGCCACCTTGATCGAAGGCGCACGATGGATTCCGGCCTTCACCACTGAACCATAGACGGCCGTGACAATATCGAGCGTGCGCGGATCCTGGGCGGAAACGACTTTGGTGATCGACTCGAAACGGTGCGTTTCGTCGCCCGGATTGATCCGCTCGGGCGAATAACCGACGCCAAAGTCGCGGCCACCTGCAAGTCCCGATTTCTTTTCCAGAACGGGCAGACATTCTTCCTCGATGGCCCCCGGATAGACGGTCGATTCATAAACTACGATATCGCCGCGCTTGAGCACGTCACCCACGATCGCGGAAGCGAACAGAATGGCGCCCAGATCGGGTCGCCGCGCGCCGTCAATCGGTGTCGGCACTGTCACGATATAGAAATCGGCATCGGCAAGCCCCGACGGATCGTGATCGTAACGTAAATTCTTCTGCTTGAGGTGTGCCGGGTCGACTTCGCGGGTGCGGTCACGTCCCGAGCGTAGTTCGTCCACCCGTTTACGATCGATGTCAAAACCGACCACGGGTGCGCCCGATCTGGCAAACGCGACTGCGACAGGAAGCCCGACGTAGCCGAGGCCGATAACGGCTATCTTGCGTGGATGCGTCAATCGAAATCCCTGCGCCAGGTGCGCTTGTTTAGCCGGATGCCGGTGTAGGCGGCAATGGATTTTGCTCCCTACGGAAGTGAGCGATATCCGTTTGCCGCTGCATCGGCTATCGCACCGGAGCGACGAGGTGGCCATAGAGCGCCACAATGTCTGCCCCGATCCGTTCTGCTGAATATTCTTTTTCCACCAACCGCCGCCCAGCCTCACCGAACGTCGCGCGCAACCTCTTGTCCTTCGCCAGGAGGAAGATGGCGTCGGCCAATGCTTGCGCGTCGTCGGGCGGCACAAGTAACGCGGTGACGCCATCACGCGCAATTTCTCGGCATCCCGGCACATCAGTCGCTACGATCGGGCGCGCACAGGCCGCAGCCTCCAGCAAACTTTTCGGCAATCCCTCACGACGTGACGGTAGAACCGCGATGTGCGCGGATTCCCAGAATTTCAAAAGGTTACTGACGTGCCCCAGCACTCTTACACCTGGCCGCTTTTTCCAGCTTTCAATTTCTGCAGCCGGGATCGATGCGGGATTCGCGGGGTCCGCGTCGCCGCCGACAAGGAGACTGATCGCCTCACCTCTTCGCATCAGAATTTCGTGCGCCGCGATCAACGTACGTATCCCCTTGTCATCGAGCAGCCGCCCGATAAACCCCATCGTTATCGGCCCTTCGGGCTCCGGAAGCGGCCGCAGAACGTCGACGTCCACCCCCGACCCGGGTATTAGAAAAATCCTGGCGCAATCGACGCCCAAAGCAGACACTTTGGCGCGGTCGTCGGGGTTTTGAACCAACACCGCTGCCTTCTCGCCTTTCAGCAATGCACGCAAGAACATCGAGAGCGCGGGACGAAGAACCCGCGCTTTCAAACTTGTTGACGTGAATCCGTATCCAAGCCCGGCCAGCGCGTTAAGCCGCACCATCGGCAATCCAATGGCTGCCAGCGAACCGACGATCGCCGGCTGCAAGGCTACGTGATGCACAATATCGGGAGCATATTTTCGGTAGATCGCCCGAATGTCGCGAATGACGGAAAGCAGACGCATCGGATTCAAGCTCCCCCGCTCCCACGACAGAGCGTGCAACGTGAAGCCATATTGTGCGATTTTTGCGCCGTCGCGCGTCACGCGCGTGGCGACATGAACATCATAGCCTGCGTGCAAGGCCGCGAGCGCCATCGGCAGACGATGCGACAGGAAATACCAATCCTCGGTGACGAGGTACATAAGAGTGGGTCCGGTTCGCTTCGCGCCTTGCATGCGGATGCAATCTAGCCCAATCCGCTGCGTAGTATCGGAAATACCGTCAGAATCCGCCCTTACCCCAGCTCAACCGCCCGTCGCCTTGACGTTCACGAGATGAACAAGGTACGTTCACCGCGTGAACACCAATATTTCCCAGTGATTTTGCACGGGGGACCGCGGGGCAGTAATGGCGTCAGATCGCGACAAATCATCTGAACAGACGATCCTCCTTGGTCTCCTTGATGCAGTCGAGCGCGGCGACGTCACCCAGCGCGGCCTGTCACGTGAGCTTGGGATCGCAGTCGGCCTCGTCAATTCCTACGTCAGGCGTTGCATCAAGACCGGGCTCATCAAGGTCCAGCAAATCCCTCCTCGGCGTTACGGCTATTACCTGACACCGAAGGGGTTCGTCGAGAAATCGCGGCTTGTCGCCAGTTATTTCGTACATTCGTTCGATTTTTTCCGACGCGCACGAGCCTCATGCGAGGCGACTTTTTTGAGCGCGACGAAAGCTGGCCACAAACGCATCGGCCTCGTGGGATCGAGTGAACTCACTGAAATCGCCGTCATCGTTGCGACGGAGATCGACGTTCAGATTGTTGCGATCATCGACGGAAATCTGAAAAAGCCGAAAATTTTGGGAATATCGGCGGTGAAAGACATGGCAACTGCAGCCAAAGACGTGGACGCGGTGATAATTACAAGCATCGCCGAGCCACGCGTTGCCTACGAAGATGCAGTCGCAGTGTTCGGTACCCAGCGGGTCTATCTGCCCTCGGTGCTGGCGAACCTTGTCGCGCGCGCGGAACGCGCTTCAGGCCCCTCCAAAAAGAGAGCGCAAAAATGAACACACACGATCCGCATTGGTTTGCCGTACACACACATCCCCGCGAGGAGTTTAAGGCGCTCAGCCATCTTCGCCGTCAAGGCTATGACGTGTATCTGCCGCGCCATGCGAAGGTGATCCGTCACGCACGCAAGTCGGAAAAAGTCGCTAGGCCATTCTTCCCAAGATATCTGTTCGTGAAACTCGATCTTGCCGTCGACAGTTGGCGCGCGATTCGGTCGACGGTGGGTGTGAGCGATATTGTATGCTTCAGCGAGCGGCCCGCTCCCCTTCCCGCGGGCGTCATCGAAACTCTTCGACGCCAGGAAAATGCACAAGGCCTGATCGAATACGCCGGAAGTTCGCTGAAGCCCGGTGATTCAGTCGTCGTCCTGAGCGGACCTTTTGCTCATCAGCTCGGGCAATGCAGCAACGTTTCAGACAACGAGCGTGTCGCAATCCTGCTCGATCTGCTTGGCCGTAAGGTGCGGGTCGTGCTGGATGCCGAAGTGGTTGCCGCAGCCTGATTTTCGACGCTGCGGTTCGATCAGATCTTGTCCAATGGGTCGTGCGTTCACCCGTTCTGCGGTAGCAATGATGAACCAAATTCGCGCAGGTGCCGTTTGACTCAAATCTGGCCCCTTGACGCGATCACTGGAAAGCAGCCGACCTTGAGTTCCAGCCGGATCGAGCGAATCGCAGAGCAACGCCTCACGCTGATCGCAATTCTTGTTGCGGCCTTGGCACTGCGTGTGTTCGCCGCGGCGATCGTGCCCGATCAAAGCGAGATGCTTGGCGACGCAAACGCCTATCGCGAGGCGGGAAAATCGCTTTGGGCGACGGGTCAGCTGAACGCGCTCTATTTCATGCCGCTTTATCCGGCTCTCGTGGCGGTCGTCGGACCAGGATGGCCCCAACTACTGATCGATATCACGCTATCGACTGTGCTAGTCTGGCTGATTTACGAATTGACCGATGTCGTCTTCGCCAGCAAACGCGCAGCGGTTCTGGCGGCGGCCATTGCTGCGATCTATCCGTACTTCATCTTCTATTCGATCGTTGGCCTGACTGAGATGCTGTTCATGGTTCTGCTGCTGGCCGCGTATGTTTGCTGGTATCGAAATGCGTACATCGCCGCGTCGATTTTTTCCGTGCTCGGAATCCTGACGCGGCCCGTTCTCGATCCAATCGCCCCTCTTCTCCTGCTCTATTTCGCACTAGTCATCCGCGGCCTGTCGATCAAGGCCGCGGTGAAATATCTGGCGATCTATGCCGGCATCTATTGCGTTCTGATGGCGCCGTGGTGGCTGCATAACGAGAAGGCCTATCACACGTTTGTGCGCCTGAACCTCGGCAGCGGCGTCGCGCTGTTATCAGGCAACAGCCCGTCCAATCACAGCGGAGGCATAGACAAAAATCTGCAGGCGACCATGGCACCGTTTAGCGAGATTGCCGATCCGGTGGATCGCGACAAGAGCATGCGACGCGCCGCCTTGAATTACATAAAGGAAGACCCGGGAAGATTTCTTATCCAGGCTGCCAAGCGGTTTCAGAGGTTTTGGTCACCCTGGCCGCAAACCGAAGAATACAGCCGACCCCTCTATAAGCTGATTTCGTTCTGCAGTTTCATCCCAGTGCTGCTGCTGGCGCTGGCCTTTGTCGTCCTTTACGGCCGCACGCACCTCAGGCGCATAGCACCGCTGCTGCTGTTCATCGTTTATCTGAACAGTCTGCATCTGGTCTTTCCTGCATCGCTTCGTTACCGGCTACCGGTCGAACCGTTTCTCATCATTCTGGCGTCGGCCGGCGCCATTCATCTCGTCGATCGCTGGTCGCCCAAAAAGCCTTCGCGTGAGCGGCTGGTCGCGGCCTGATCAGCACGCATGGAAGAAAAAGAAAGATGATGACAACACACGCCAACGAATTCCTGAACGAAGTCCAGAAAATCTGCGCGACCATCGACGTCCAGACCATCGAGAAGCTTGCAAGCGCACTCGCTGCCTTGCGCGCCGGTGGCGGCAGATTGTTTCTGCTCGGCGTCGGAGGCAGTGCAGGCAACTGCAGTCACGCCGTCAACGACTTCCGAAAATTGTGCGGCATCGAAGCCTATACGCCCGTCGACAATGTATCGGAGCTTACGGCGCGCACGAATGACGAGGGTTTCGACACGATCTTTACAGGCTGGCTTGAAGTCAGCCGCATCTCAAACAAGGACGCCCTGCTGATCTATTCAGTGGGCGGCGGCGATGCCGAGCGGAATATCAGCGTGAATCTGATGCGGGCCATCGACCTGGCAAAAGAGCGCGGAGCCAAAGTTTTCGGCATTGTCGGCCGAGATAATGGCTACACCGCAAAAAAAGGCCATATCGTCGTCGTCATTCCCCAGGTCAATCCTGCGCGGGTCACGCCTCTCTGCGAGGGCATGCAGGGGATCGTTTGGCATTGCCTCGTCTCGCATCCCGATCTGCAAGTCCGCAAGACAAAGTGGTGAGCTCACGTGGGGCAACGCGCAGTATTTATCGACAGGGATGGCGTGCTGGTGGTACCCGAATTCCGCGACGGCCGCTCGTACGCCCCACGCTCGCTCAGTGATTTCCGAATTTATCCAGGTGCCGCAGAGAGCGCACGTCGCCTCAAGGATGCAGGCTACAGTCTCGTGGTCGTGACAAATCAACCAGATGTAGGCAACGGCCTGGTGGAAAAGGCCACGGTTGAGGAAATGCACCGAAGGCTGTGCAACGCCATTCCGCTCGATGCCATCGAGGCTTGTTATCACACCAACGCCGAGAACTGCGACTGTCGAAAGCCCAAGCCTGGTATGCTTTTGCGGGCCGCCGAGCGAATGAACCTTGACTGCAGCCGCAGTATCATGATCGGTGATCGTTGGAGCGATGTGGAAGCCGCCAGAGCGGCAGGATGCAAGAGCATCTTCATCAACCTCAACTATCGCGACCGGCGTCCGACGGAACCGGATTTCGTGGTTTCGTCTTTCGTTGAAGCGACTGATGTGATTTTGGGAATGACCTGACTCGTTCCAGACCCGGAGAGAACTCATGAGCGCGCTGAAGGTAAAGGTCTTTGCAGACGGCGCTGATTTCGATCAGATGCTGCAGTTGTCCAAAAACCCAAACGTCAAAGGCTTCACGACCAACCCAACCCTCATGCGCAAAGCCGGTGTCTCGGACTATGTCGCATTCGCCCGCAAGGTTCTCGACGCCATACCCGACCGGCCGATTTCATTCGAAGTCTTCGCCGACGACCTGCCCGGAATGCTTGCGCAGGGGCGCCAGATCGCTTCGTGGGGACGGAACGCAAACGTCAAGATCCCGGTGACCAACACCGAGGGCACCTTCTGCGGCCCGGTGATCAAAGCGCTTGCCGATGATGGAGTCGTCGTCAACGTTACGGCGCTGATGACACCGGATCAGGTGAAAAAGGTTGCGACGTGCCTCAATCCCCGCGTCCCTTCGATCATCTCGGTGTTTGCCGGACGCGTGGCCGACACAGGGCGCGACCCCGTTCCGCTGATGAAGGAGTGTCTGGCGCATCTCGTATCCAACCCGAAAGCGGAATTGCTATGGGCAAGCCCGCGCGAGCTTCTCAATGTCTTCCAGGCCGAGGAGATCAGCTGCCACATCATCACGGCGACGAATGACATCATCGCCAAGCTCGCTTTGGTGGGCAAAGATCTGGACGAGTATTCTTTGGAGACGGTAAAGACGTTCCGCAAGGATGCGGTTGCTGCCGGCTTCTCCATCAAGGTGACCGACGTCGCAGCGTAACTATCGTTGTGTAGTCGCGAAGGAAACACATGAACAAGAATGTTCTTGTAACCGGCGGCGCCGGGTATTGCGGCAGCCTTCTGGTACCCCAGCTCCTCGCGGAGGGATACAACGTCACCGTTTACGACCTTCTCTATTTCGGTGACTCGTTTCTCCCCAAGGACAATCCGCGACTCAAAGTCCTCCCGGGAGACATCAGGGATCTCGCCAAATTGAACTCGGCCTTGCAGAACCAGGACGTTGTGCTCAGCCTTGCGTGCATTTCCAACGACGCAAGCTTCGAGCTCGACGAGAGCTTGAGCACGACGATCAATCTCGATGCCTTCGAACCGATGGTCGTTGCGGCAAAGAAAGCCGGCGTGAAGCGATTTGTCTACGCATCATCGAGCTCGGTCTACGGCGTGTCCGACAAGCCGAACGTTACCGAAGATCATCCGCTCGTGCCGCTGACCCTCTACAACAAGTACAAGGGCATGTGCGAACCACTGCTGCTGAAGCACACCGATGATTGTTTTGTCGGCGTCGTCTTCCGGCCCGCGACCGTCTGCGGTTACGCGCCGCGCCTGCGGCTTGATCTATCGGTCAACATCCTGACCAACCACGCCGTCACGAACAACAAGATCACGGTCTTCGGCGGGTCGCAGCTGCGCCCGAACCTGCACGTTCAGGACTATGCCGACCTGTGCAAGCTGCTGCTGGTCGCGCCGACGGAAAAGATCGCGAACCAGATCTTCAACTGCGGCTACCAGAACATGACCATCATGGAAATTGCGTATATGGTCAAGAAAGTCGTCGAACAGGAATTACCGCAGAAGGCTCCGATCGACATCGTCACGACGCCGACCGACGACAACCGGTCGTATCACATCAATTCCGACAAGATTAAAAAGACGCTCGGCTTTGCGCCGAAGCACACGATCGAGGAAGCCGTGCGCGATCTCTGCCGCGCTTTCCGTGACGGCAAGATACCCAATTCGTTCAGCGACGACCGCTTCTACAACGTGCGCACCCTCAAGAAACTCAAGGCCGCCTGATCGTGCCACGCGCGGTAGTGACGGGTGGTGCTGGCTTCATCGGCAGTCACATGGTCGATCTGCTGCTCGATCGTGGATTCGAGGTGCGCGTCGTCGACAATCTTGTCGGCGGACACAAGTCGAACCTCGATCATCACAAGGCCAACCGCAACCTCGCCTGCTACTGGGAAGACATCCGCCGCCTCCAACCGACGTCGCCGATTTTCGAGCAATGCGACTACGTCTTCCACTTTGCCGGCATCGGCGACATCGTCCCCTCGATTGAAGCGCCGTCTGAATACATGGATACGAATGTGCAGGGCACGGTGCGCGTGCTGGAATGTGCGCGCCACGCCAATGTCCGCAAGTTCGTCTATGCCGCGTCTTCTTCCTGCTATGGCCTCGCTTCGACCCCCACGCGCGAAGACCATCCCATCGATCCGCAGTACCCGTACGCGCTTTCGAAATACCAGGGCGAACAGGCGGCCTTTCACTGGCACAGGGTGTATCGGCTGCCCGTCAATTCAATCTGCATCTTCAACGCCTACGGCACTCGCGTGCGCACGACGGGTGTCTATGGCGCGGTCTTTGGCGTCTTTTTGAAGCAGAAATTGGCGGGAAAACCGTTCACGGTCGTCGGCGACGGAACCCAGAGCCGGGACTTCGTCTACGCCTCCGATGTTGCCACGGCGCTTCTTGCTGCCGCTCAATCCGACGTATCCGGTGAGCGGTTCAACGTCGGCGCGGGAAACCCGCAGACCATCAATCATCTTGTTGAATTGTTGGGCGGCGACGTCGTTCATGTCCCCAAACGGCCGGGCGAACCGGACTGCACGTTCGCCGACATCAGCAAGATCCGCAAAGTTCTCGGCTGGGAGCCAAAGGTCGATTTCACCGAAGGCGTCTCGCGCATGCTGGCGGACATCGTCCATTGGCGCGACGCACCGCTCTGGGACCAGGCTTCCATCGCGCAGGTGACGCGCACCTGGTTTCAATATCTCGGCGACAAACCGAACGCCGGATAGAAAAACATGACGTTCGCTCTTTCAGACAAATACCAGCACAAGATCAAGTCGGCCACGGAGCTGCGTGAGATTCTTGGCAAAGCGCCGCGCGTGAACAAAGTGATCATGTGTCACGGCGTGTTCGACATCGTGCACCCAGGACACGTCAGGCATCTGCTGTACGCAAAGAGCAAGGCGAGCGTGCTGATCGCCAGCCTCACCGCCGATCGCCACATCGACAAAGGCATGTACCGTCCGCACGTGCCGCAGGATTTGCGTGCGTTGAACCTCGCCGCGTTCGACATGATCGACTACGTCACGATCGACGAGAACGCGACGCCACTTGAAAACCTGCGCATCATTCAGCCCGATTACTTCGCGAAGGGCTACGAGTACACCGCCAGCGGCGAATTGAACCCGCGCACGCGCGATGAGCTAGGCGTCGTCGAGGAATACGGCGGCGAACTTCTGTTCACCCCGGGCGACATCGTCTATTCGTCGAGCGCGCTCATCAATCTTGCCCCACCGGCACTGAAGCTGGAGAAGCTTCTTACGTTGATGAACGCGGAAAAGGTCACGTTCAAGATGGTCCGGGATACGTTGAACGCGTTTGGCGGCAAGCGCGTCCACGTCGTCGGCGATACGATCGTCGATTCCTATACTTACGGCACGATGATCGGCGGACAGACCAAAACGCCGACGATGAGCGTTCTGTTCGAGAAACGCACCGACTTTGTCGGCGGCGCGGGCATTGTGGCCGAGCACATGAAAGCTGCCGGCGCTGACGTCGTGTTTTCGACTGTTCTCGGTGACGACGCATACAAGGACTTCGTGCTGACCCACCTGCAGAAGGCCGGTGTCGAATGCCGCGCCATCATCGATTCGACACGACCGACCGTGAACAAGAATGCGATCGTCGCTGGCGGGTACCGGCTTTTGAAGCTCGACACGCTCGATAACCGGACCATCTCCGATCACGTTTTGCAGCAGTTGACGCATGCGACGAACAGCACCCCGGTCGATGCCGTCGTGTTCAGTGATTTCCGTCACGGCATCTTCAACCGACGCACAATCCCGAAATTCGTCGAGGCGATTCCGGATGGGTGCTATCGCGTTGCCGACAGCCAGGTTGCTAGTCGCTGGGGCAATATCACCGAGTTCAAAGGATTCGACCTGATAACGCCCAACGAGCGCGAGGCGCGGTTCGCGCTTGCGGACCAGGATTCGGGAATTCGCCCCCTCGCCTCTTCGCTCTACGACGAGGCGAACTGCAAGCTTCTCATTCTCAAGCTGGGCGATCGCGGCGTGCTGACCTGCCGCGGCGTCAAGCACGAACCGCATGACAGCTTCTTCGTTATCGACAGTTTCGTTGACCGGCTCGTGGACGCGGTCGGCGCGGGCGATGCCCTGCTCGCCTACTCCACGCTGGCGATGTTAACCAACAAGAATCCGGTCGTCGCGACGATCCTGGGCAGCATGGCAGCCGCCTGCGAATGCGAAGTCGACGGAAATGCTCCAGTCACTCCCGACGACGTGCGCAAGAAAATCGACGCCGCGGAAAAGCAGGCGGACGGCACCTGAGCCTTTATCATCCATGCGTGTAGTCGTTGCCGGAATGGGCGTTCAGGGCCGCAAACGCAAACGGTTTGCAAGCGGCGATTATGTCGCCTCGGTCGATCCTGTCGGCGAAGAGGCCGACCACAAGAGGCTGCGCGACGTGCCGCTTGATCGCTACGACGCCGTCCTCGCCTGCATTCCGGACGAGCCGAAGCTCGAACTCGTTCGTTACTGCATCGAGAACGGCAAGCACGTGCTCGTCGAAAAGCCGCTATGGAGCCCCCGCGACGAGGACATCTCCGGGCTCGAGCGCGCCGCGCGTTCCCGCGGGGTCCTCGTCTATACGGCGTACAACCATCGCTTCGAACCGCATTTCGTGCGCATGCGCGACCTGATTTCCTCGGGTGAACTCGGTGCCATCTATAGCTGCCGCATGTTCTACGGAAATGGAACGGCGCGTCTGGTCCGCGATTCCGTGTGGCGCGATCAAGACGGCGGCGTCATCTCAGATCTCGGCTCGCACCTGCTCGACACCTGCCGGTTCTGGTTCGGCGATATTAGCGATGATGCGCGCTTGATCAGCGCAAGCCGGTTCGAAAACCGTGCGCCCGATCATGCCATCTTCATCGTGGACAACCGGCGGCCGCGTATCGAGCTCGAAATGACTCTGTGCATGTGGCGCAACCATTTCACCTGCGACATCCTCGCCGAACGCGGGACGGCGCACATCGAAAGCCTCTGCAAATGGGGACCGACAACGTTCCGCCACCGGCGCCGCGTGCTGCCGAGCGGCAGTCCGCCGGAAACCGCGGTCACGCTGACGCAGGAAGATCCGACCTGGGCGCTGGAATATGAACACTTCAAGAAACTTTGCGACGCCCGCACGCCGACGGACCTGAGCAACGATCTAACGATCCAGCGGACCCTGCGTCGCCTGGCGAAGGACGCCACAGCATGAACCGGCCCACCGTCGGTTTTGCCGGCATGACGCACCTTGGCCTCGTTTCGGCGACCGCCATCGCGTCAAAGGGCTTCCCGACGATCTGTTACGATCCCGACCGTACGCTGATCGCCGCGCTCGAGCGCGGGGCATTGCCCGTCGTCGAACCGGGCTTGCCGGAGTTGCTGTCGGCCAACGGATCGCACCAGCGTTTTTCGCATCACCGCGAAGCACTGTCGGCCTGCG
>Ga0306924_10000147_pt1 | contig 51459 bp, 45 predicted proteins | sample sta12Can44000111_FD_203756 | JGI IMG/M metagenome (GOLD analysis project Ga0306924, IMG submission 203756) | Lab enrichment of tropical soil microbial communities from Luquillo Experimental Forest, Puerto Rico - statanox.12C.anox.44.000.111 (v2)... | ecosystem: Environmental > Terrestrial >... | reverse complement strand
GCGCCGAGCAGGCGCCGGGCGTCCTCCACCGTCATGTCGTCTTGCCCCACATGCACGCCGTCCGCGTCGGCCGCGAGCGCGACGTCGATGCGGTCGTTGATCAGGAGCGGCACGTTGAGCGGCGCGAGCGCCGCCTTGATGGCGCGCGCCTGCGCCACCATGCGCCGGGTGTCGCTGTGCTTGTCGCGCAGCTGCACCAGGGTCGCACCGCCTTGCGCCACCAGCCGCGCGAGAACCGCGAGATCGCGGCCCACGGCCTGCTCGGGATCGACCAGGGCATAGAGACGAAGATCAACGCGCGTTGCCACAGCCATCCATACCCAATGATCAGGCGGCGATCATCGACGATAGCATGCGTTCCGAGGATATGCTCGGGAGAGCGCATTTGTAGGGCTACAGAGACGCGCACGCCGCCGGCCCTTGCCTCCCGCAGCCGTATTTGCTGGATTGCCGCCGGCGGCTGAAGCCGCGGGGAGGCGCGGATGATTCCCTTCTTCGTCCAGATCAAATGCCAATTGGGCAAATCCTACGAAGTGGCGAACAAGCTCGCGGATGCTGAGCTCGCGTCAGAGATTTACTCCACCGCCGGCGACTTCGACCTGTTGGTGAAGTTCTACGTCGAGGACCAGACCGACATCGGCCATTTCGTCAACGAGAAGGTGCAGACGATTCCCGGCATCCAGGACACGCGCACCATCATCACCTTCAAGGCGTTTTGAGACTCTCCAGGAAGAGGGCACGAACGGCAACTATGTGCGCTGCGCACATGATTGCCACTCGCTTCAAGGATGCTTCGGTCCTTCGACCGGCGGCAGCGACTTGACGTAAGCCGCGATCGCGGCGCGATCCTCGGCCGAGAGCTTGGAGATTTCGCTCACCACCGCTGCCATCGCGCCGCCGACCGAATCGCCGTTGGGCATATCTCCGGTCTCGAGGATGCGCTCGATGTCGCGCTGCGAGTAATCGCCGATGCCTGCCGGCGTGATATTGGGAACCCAGCCGTCGCCGCCTTCCGGATCGGGGCCGCCGGCAAAGCGCTGCCGCGCGATGATGGCGCCGAGAAGGTTGCGGGGACTGTGGCACTCCGCGCAATGCCCCGGGCCGTTCACCAGGTAGGCGCCGCGATTCCACTCTTCCGGTTTGGCCGGATCAGGCTTGAACGGCTGGCCGTCGAGAAAAAGAAATTTCCAGCCGCCGAGCAGGCGGCGGAGCTTGAGGTAGAACGGCAGGTCATGGTCGTGCGACGTGCCCTCGACCGCCGGCAGCGTCTTGAGATAGGCGAACAGGTCGCGCACGTCTTCCAGCCTCATGTGCTGATACGACGTGTAGGGAAACGCCGGATAGTAGTGGCTGCCGTCGGGCGAGGTGCCCTTCCACATGGCGGTGACGAAATTCGCCTCGCTCCAGTCGCCGATGCCGTCCTTGCGGTCGGGCGAGATGTTCGGGGTGAAGAACGTGCCGAACGGCGATTTCAGCGCCAGACCGCCCCCGAGTCGCGTCTTGTCCTCCTGCTTGGGCATGGCATGGCAGCTGGCGCAGCCGCCGGCGTGGAACATCCGCTCGCCGTTGGCGAGATTGGGCGTGTAGGCCGTAAGCGCGCTCGCGGGCACCGTCGCCGGCATCGTGATGAACCAGAATGCGGCCGCCCCAATGACGGCAAGGATCACCACGATTATCCCGACCTTGCGCAGCATCGGCGTTCTTTTCCGAAGTTGGTCAGACGATCAGATTCAGATTCGGTTTGATTTATTCCAGCGCCGGCCGCGAGCAAAGTTAAAGGGCGGCCCGTCCGGGACGGCCGCCCTTCGCGCGCGATGCGCAAAAAGAACTATGAGGTTCGCTTGCGATACGTTTGGTGGCATCCGCCGCAGTTCTTGCGGACCTCGGTGATTTGAATTTTGAAGCTGTCGAGGTCCTTGCTGGCGTCCATCGCGGCCCTGGCGTCGCTGGCGAACTTGGCGAGCTTCGCCTCGAAATCGGTTTTGTTTTCCCAGATCGCCGGGAGCGCGGCGGTGTCCCCACCGGTCTTGGAATTGTCGGGGAACAGCGCCGGCGCCTTCTGACCCGCATCGGCGAAGGTCGCCAACACTTTCTTCGCCTCGTCGAGATTGAAAGGCCGCTTGCCCTCGAGCATCTCGGTGGCAACCTTGTTCTGGTCGCCATTCGCCTTCATGAGGGCCTTGCGGGCGGCGATCGGATCGCTTTGCGCCATGAGCGCGGTAGCCCCGAGCGCGAGCACTGCAACGGCAAACGCGGTGCGGATCATATCCTTGCTCCCTCTTTCACTTGCTCCCGATGTGAATTGACTGCGCGCCGGGCGGCGCGGCTTGGTGGGCATCGCGTAAACACCCCATAAATCGTGTTATTCCAAGGCGAAAAGCCGAAGGGCGGCCTGATTATCACGATGGCGTGAACGGGGTCGGGGGTTCCACTTGCTGCCGTCGCGCCACCGGAGGCCGCCCCCACCTCGCCACGAGGGGAGCCCGCGCTTGCTGTCCCATGCCTGCTGAGACGACGAGCCTGCCCTATTCCGCCGGGGCCGGCGGCGCGGCCGGAACGCGGCGGCGGGTCTTTTCCGCGATCCAGCGGCTGACCACGTAGAAGATCGGGGTAAAGATGAGCCCGAACGCCGTCACCCCGATCATGCCGGCGAACACCGCGGTGCCGAGCATCTGCCGCAGCTCCGCACCTGCCCCGATCGCCCACACCAGCGGCATCACCCCGAAGATGAAGGCGAGCGACGTCATCAGGATGGGGCGCAGGCGCAGCCGCGCCGCTTCGACCGCGGCGGCCGTGCGGCTGCGGCCCTGATCCTCGAGCTGCTTGGCAAACTCCACGATCAGGATCGCGTTCTTGGCGGCAAGTCCGATCAACACCACGAATCCCACTTGCGTGAGAATGTTATTGTCCTGACCGCGCAAAATCACGCCGCTGATCGCAGCAACGAGGCACATCGGCACGATCATGATCACGGCGAGCGGAAGCGTGACGCTCTCGAATTGCGCGGCGAGCACGAGGAACACGAATACGACGGCGAGCGCAAACGCGAACATGGCCGTGTTGCCGGCCCGGACTTGCTGGAAGGCGAGCGTCGTCCATTCGTAGCCGAAGCCCTCGGGCAGGGTCTCGGCGGCGAGCTTTTGCATGATGTTGATCGCCTGCCCCTGCGAATAGCCGGGAGCCGGCCCGCCGTCGAGCTCGGCCGCGGGATAAAGATTGTGGCGCGCAATCCGATAAGGCCCGGCAATGTTGGTCACGGTCGTGAACGAGCCGAGCGGCACAGTGTTGCCGAACGAATTGCGCACGCGGATGTTCAAGATGTCTTTCGGATCGACGCGATGTGGGGCGTCCGCCTGGGCCGTGACGCGGAACGTTTTGCCGAACAAATTGAAGTCGTTCACGTAGACCGAGCCGATATACACCTGCAGCGCGGCGAACACGTCCGGTATGTTGATGCCCAACAGCTGGGCCTTCGTGCGGTCGATATCGAGATAGAGCTGCGGCGTGGAATTCTCGAACAGCGTGAACACCTGGCTCAGCCCGGGCGTTTGATTGGCCTTGCCCATCATCGCGGTGGCCGCCTCTACCAACGCCTGCGAGCCGCGACTTTGCCGGTCTTGGACCATCATGCGAAAGCCCCCGGCATTGCCGATGCCGGAAATCGGCGGCGGTTGCACCACCAGCACCAGTCCCTCCTGGATGCCGGAAAGCCGCTTCTGCAGCTCGGCGGTGATCCCGGCTGCCGACAGTTTCGGATCGCGCCCGCGCTCCGCCCAATCGTCCAGGATGAGAAAGATTGCGCCGGCGTTCGGCGCGTTGGTGAAGGAGGCGCCGCTGAATCCGACGATGCTCACGGCATGCGCGACACCGGGCGTTTGCAGGGCGATCTCGACCGCCCGGCGCTGCACCTCGTCGGTGCGGGCGAGTGACGCAGCCGGCGGCAGCTGAAGCACCGTGATCAAATAGCCACGATCGACCTGGGGAATGAATCCGAGCGGGGCGTTGCGGAATTCGTTCAGCCCGTAGGCCAGGATGGCAACGTAGAGGACCAACATGATCCCCATCAGCCGCACCGCGCGACCGATGAGCCAATGGTAGCCGCCGGCGAAACGATCGAATCCCCAGTTAAAAGCCCCGAAGAAGCCGCGGATCGGCCGCGCCCACCAAGCCGCCCCGGCATGCCGCCGCCGTGGCTTGAGCAGCAAGGCGCACATCGCCGGCGACAGCGTGAGCGAGACGATCAGTGAGATGACCGTCGCGCTGGCGATCGTGAGCGCGAACTGACGATAGAATTGTCCGGAAATGCCGGTGATGAAGATGGAAGGCACGAACACCGCGCACAAGACCAGCGCAATCGCGATCAACGCTTGCCCGACCTCGTCCATGCTCTTGTAGGCCGCCGCGCGCGGATCGAGTCCGGCTGCGATGTTGCGCTCCACGTTCTCCACCACGACGATGGCGTCGTCGACCACGATGCCGATCGCGAGCACCAGCCCGAACAAGGAAAGATTGTTCAGCGTGAAGCCGAACATCGACATGAAGAAGAAGGTGCCGATCAACGAGACCGGAATGGCGACGATGGGAATGATAGCGGCGCGCCAGGTCTGCAGGAACAGGATCACGACCAGCACGACGAGAAGCACGGCTTCGAGGATGGTCTCGAGGACGGCTCTGACCGATTGCTGAATGAACTCGGTGGGATTGTAGACAATGGCGTATTTGACACCGGGCGGAAAGCCTTTCGACAACTCGTCCATGGTGTCGATGATGCTCTTGGCGGTCGCCAGCGCATTCGAGCCCGGCCGCTGAAAAATCCCCAACGCGACAGCTGGATCGCGATCAAGATACGAGTTGCTCGAGTAGTCCTGCGCAGCAAGCTCGATGCGGGCGACGTCGCGCAGCCGCACGACCGCGTTCGGGGTTTGTTTCACGATGATGTTGGAGAATTCGTCGGGATTGGCGAGCCGCCCCAGCGTCTGCACCGCGATCTGAAACGCGCCCTGCTTGGGCATCGGCGGCTGATCGAGCACGCCGGAGGCGACCTGCACGTTTTGGCCTTGCAGCGCCACGACCACGTCGAGTGCTGTCAAGCCGACCGTCTGCAGGCGGTCGGGGTCGACCCAGATGCGCATGGCATAGTCGCGGCTGCCGAAGACGGTGATCGAGCCGACGCCGTCGATGCGGCTGAGAATGTCGGTGACCGACAGCGTCGCGTAGTTGGAGATGAACAACGTGTCGCGCGACTTGTCGGGCGAATACAGGTGCACGACCATCATCAGATCGGGCGACTTCTTGGTCACGGTCACGCCGATATTGCGCACGTCGCTCGGCAGGCGCGGCTGAGCGATGGCAACGCGGTTTTGTACCTGGACCTGGGCGATGTCGAGGCTGGTGCCGAGCTCGAAGCTCACGTCGATCGAAAAGCGGCCGTCCGCGGTCGAGTTTGACGACATGTAAATCATGTTCTCGACGCCGTTGATCTGCTGCTCGATCGGCGTCACCACGGTCGCGGCGACAATGTCGGCACTGGCGCCGGGATATTGACCCGAGACGTTGATGGTGGGCGGCGCGATCTCCGGATATTGCGTGATCGGCAAGCGCGAATACGCAACCGCGCCGACAATCACGAACACGATGGAAATGACGGCGGCGAAGATCGGCCGGTCGATGAAATAATGCGAGATGCGCATGGCCCGCGCCGTTTAATCGGTCTTGTCGATCGTTTTGGCAGGGGGGACGCTCGCCTGCGGCGATGTCGACTGTTCGTCGGGCGTGACCTTCTGCCCCTGGCGCACGCGCATCAGCCCATTGACGACGACGCGGTCGCCATCCGTAAGGCCATCCTTGATCACCCGCAGATCGTCGGCCACCTGACCCAGCGTGACGTAACGCAGCCGCGCAACGTTATCCTGATCCACCACATAAACGAACTTGCGCGCCTGCTCGGTGGCGATGGCGGCATCCGGGATCATCAGCGCCTCATACGGCTCCGAAGCCGGGACCTGCACGCGCGCGAACATGCCGGGCCTGAACAGACCATCGGCATTGACCAGCTGGGCGCGGCCGCGAATCGTCCCGCTCGCACGGTCGATGACGTTGTCGACGAAATCCATCCGTCCGGAATGGGAGAAGTCGGTCTCGTCGAGGAGCTTCAGGCGAACCGGAGTGCCGCTGAGAGCGGTCGGTTCGCCTCTGCTGATCGCCAGCCGCTGGTAGCGCAACAGGGATGCCTCATCCAAGGTGAACTCAAACCGGATCGGATCGATTGAGACGATGGTGGCGAGCAAGGTCGTGTTGCCGCCGGCCCCGCCCGTCACCAAGTTGCCCACGGTTACGCGGCGATCGCCGATGCGGCCCGTGATCGGCGCCTTGAGCTCGGTATATGCGAGGTCGAGCTCGGCCTGGCGTACCATCGCCTCGTTCGCCGCCAACGAGGCCTGGGCGTTACGAAATGCCTGCGAGCGCTGCTCAAAGATCTGTTCGCTGATGGTCCGGTCGCGCAGGAGCTGCTGGCCGCGCGCCAGGTCCGATTTGGTGAAAGCGAGATTTGATTCCGCAGTCTGCAAATTCGCGCGCGCCTGATCGAGCGTATTCTGGAATGGGCGTTTGTCGATGGTGAACAACAGGTCGCCTTGCTTGACGATCTGCCCGTCGATGAAGTGGACCTGATCGAGGTAGCCCGACACGCGGGCGCGCACCTCCACGACGTCGACCGGCACGAAGCGGCCGACATACTCGTCTTGATCGACGATGCTGCGCTTGAGCGGCTTGGCGACGGTGACCTTGGGCGGTGGAGCGGCTGCCTGCTTGCGAGCCTCGCCGCAGCCCGCAAGCAGGCACGCCAAAGCGAGCGCAACGGCAGTCAGGGGTCGGGTGTATGGCAGCATGAGTCCGGGACAAAAACACGCCAATTCAGCTTATATAGAGGCAGAAGCCGGGCGCGCATGGCGGTCGCGCGTTTGTGACCCCTTCCCTATCCAACTCGCGCACCCCATATCCGCGCCCACGCCCCAAGTCCATCAACTCTAGCAGGCTCCCGATCCATTCCGGCTTGGGAGCGCGGCAGCGATATCCCATGCTTGACCGACCCAATCCTGATTTCGCCAGCCCCGCCGCCGTTCCGGCGGATGACCAGGCACTGCTTGATGCCTATTCTCGCGCCGTCATCGACGTGGCCGAGCGCGTCGGCCCCGCGGTGGTGCGGCTCGATGTGACGGCGAATGACGAGCGCCGCCACGGCGGCACCGGGTCAGGCGTCATCGTAGCGCCCGACGGCCTCGTGCTCACCAACAGCCACGTGGTCGGAGATGCCGCACGGGTAAAAGTGACGACGGTCGATGGCCGCAGTCTGACGGCGCGCGTCGTCGGCGACGATCCGGATACGGACCTCGCGCTCGTGCGGGTCGATGCGCCGGTGACGCTGCCCGCGGCATCCCTGGGCAACTCCAAGCTGCTCAAGCGCGGCCAACTCGTCATCGCCATCGGCAATCCGCTTGGTTTCGAATCCACCGTGACCACGGGCGTGGTCTCGGCGCTGGGCCGCTCGCTGCGAGCGCGCTCGGGGCGGCTGATCGACGACGTGATCCAGACCGATGCCGCGCTCAATCCCGGCAATTCCGGAGGCCCGCTCGTGTCCTCCCATAGCGAGGTCGTCGGCATCAACACCGCGGTCATCATGGGCGCACAAGGCATCTGCTTTGCGGTTGCCGCCAACACCGCGAGCTTCGTGCTCGGCGAACTGGTCCGCCACGGCCGGGTGCGGCGCGCCTTTATCGGCATCGCCGCTCAGCAATTCGCGCTCTCGCGGCGGCGACGGCATGCGGCCGGGCTTGCGCAGGAGAGTGCGGTGATGGTCGCCAGCATCGAGTCGGGGAGTCCGGCGGAGCAAGCAGGGCTCCTCGCCGGCGACATCATTTTGACGCTCGACGGCATCGTCATCACCGGCGCGGACGATCTCATCCGCGTTCTCGCCGGGGATAAGATCGGGCGCACGGTCGAGGTCGAGGTGCTGCACAACGGCAGCCGGCGCATGCTCTCGCTCGTGCCGCAGGAGCGGGTGCATCGCGGCTGATCAATCCGACGGCGCCGGCGGCGGCCCCGCGACGAAGGGGCGCTTTCGCCTCTGCAGCGCCGCCAGCCATTGCTTGCCGAACAGCGCGAGTACCACCGCGACATAGACAGCGCCTCCGAGTACGGCGAGCACTGCGAGCGCGCTCTCGTCCCGCCATGCCGTCCAACTTGCAAACAGCGACTCGACGGGACCGCGCGCCAGCAACAGCACCGCCGCGAGCGCAATACCGGCCGCCGTCAGCCTTGTCGTCGCGCTCCGCAAGCCAGGATCGAACGCAAAGTGCCCTCGCCGCGCGGCGAACCAGACGACAAGGCCGAGGTTAAGCCAGGCACCGATCGAGGTGGCGAGGGCGAGGCCGACCTGCGCCAGCGCGGTGAAATAATAGAAGCCAGCCTTGAAGACCACATTGACCCCGACGGCGGTAAGGGACGCCTTCATGGGCGTTGCGGTATCGCCGCGGGCGAGAAAGGGCGCGGTCACGCTGCGGATCAGCACGAAGGGCAGCAGGCCCAACCCATAGGCAACGAGCGTCTGCGACGCCGCGGTTGCATCCGCTGCGGTGAACTTCCCGCGCATGAAGAGCGCGCGCATGATGAGGTCGGGAACGAGCAGAAACGCCACGAGGCAAGGAATCGATAACAGCAGCGTCAGTTCGATGGCGCGGCTCTGCGCCCGGCGGGCGCCACCTTCGTCACCGGCCGCGATGCGGCTCGCCATTTCCGGCAAAAGCACGGTCCCAACGGCGATGCCGATGACGCCGATCGGCAGCTGATTGAGCCGGTCGGCGTAGTAGAGGGCCGAAATTGCGCCGGCAGCGAGAAAGCTCGCGATGATGGTGTCGGCGAAAAGTGCGATCTGCGTGCCGGCCGAGCCGATGGTGGCGGGTCCGAGCGCGTTGAAGAAACGTTTGACGTCCTCGTCCCATTTCGGCCAACGGAACGCCGTCATCACGCCGTTGCGCAGCGTATCGCCGCCCACCAGCAGCGCTTCGAGGACACCGGCGATAAGCACGCCCCAAGCGGCGGCGTGCCCGGGCGTCGGAAACAACACCGCTACGGCAAGCGCCACCATCATCGACAGATTGAGCAGAATGGGCGCTGCCGCGGCGGCGGCAAAGCGCGCCAACGCGTTGAGGATGCCGCCGTAAAGCGTCACCAGCGACATGAGCAGAAGATACGGGAAGGTGATGCGCGTGAGCTCGACCGCAAGCGCGAAACGGCCGGGATCGTCGGAAAAGCCCGGCGCCAGCAGTGAGATCACCGCCGGCGTGAAGATCATGGCCAGAACGACCAGAACGCCAACGAAGCTGAAGAGGATAGTAAATACGCGGTCGGCGAAGAGTTGGGCTTGAACCGCGCCGCCCTGTTGGCGGATCCGCGCATAAGCCGGCACGAAGGCCGCATTGAAGGCGCCTTCGGCGAAGATCGCACGGAAATGATTCGGAAGCCGCAGCGCGACGAAGAAGGCATCGGCGACCGGCCCCGCCCCGAGCACGGCCGCCAGCATGACGTCGCGGAAAAAGCCTGTCGCCCGCGACACCAGCGTCAAGCCGCCGACGGTGAAGATGCGTCCAATCATCGGCCGCGCCCGTATCTCTCCTGCCGCGAGCGACGAGAATCGAGCCCGATTATAGTCGGCCAGTCGCACGATGGTGACGGCGCGTGGAAGGCGTCGGCAGGATTGGCGCTTTCAAGCACCCAGGGCGCGCCGCATGGCCTCGATGATCCGGTCCTGGGTCGCTTCCTCGAGGTAGGCGTGCATCGGCAAGCTGATGACCTCCTCGGAAAGCCGTTCGCTCACCGGCGCCCCGCCGGCGGCGATCGGAAACTGCTGGTAAGGCTGCTGGCGATGCAGCGGGATCGGGTAATGAATGGCGGTCGGAATGCCTTGCGCCTTGAGCGCAGCCGCGAGCCCATCGCGCTGGCGGGCGTGCAGGCGGAGGGTGTACTGCGCCCAGACCGAGGTTGACCCCGGCGCGAGCCGCGGAACGGTCGTCACATCGGCGAGCCCCGCGGAATAGCGCCGAGCGATGCGCTCGCGCGCCAAAATCTCCTCGGGAAAGATTCTCAATTTCTCCATCAGCACGGCTGCTTGAATCGTGTCCAGGCGGCCGTTGAGCCCGATGCGCACGCAATCGTACTTGCCGCGTCCTTCCCCGTGAACGCGCAGGCTGTGGATCACTTGCGCAAGCTCGTCATCATCGGTGATCACTGCGCCGCCGTCGCCATAACAACCGAGCGGTTTCGCCGGAAAGAAGCTCGTTGCGGTTGCCGGTGCGAGCGCTCCGATGCGGCGATTCTTGTACGTTGCGCCGAAAGCCTGGGCGGCGTCGTCGAGCACGAAAAGGCTTTCCGCCTCAGCGATCGGGTTGATGCGATCGTAGTCCGCGGGCTGCCCGAAGAGGTCGACCGGGATGACCGCCCTGGGACGAAGCCCGGCCTCGCGCGCCGCGACGCACGCGCGTTGCAGGCTTGCGGGATCGAGATTGAAGCTTCCTTCCTCGACATCGGCAAAGACGGGCGTGGCGCCGACGAGCACGACGACTTCGGCGGTAGCGGTGAAGGTAAAACTCGGGCAGATCACCGCGTCGCCCGACCCGATCCCTTGCGCCATCAGCACCAGGACCAACGCATCGGTTCCGCTCGCGCAAGTGACGACGTGGCGCGCGCCGCAGAACTCCGCGAGCTTGGTTTCCAGTGCGCGCACCTCGGGCCCGAGGATGAATTGGCAATGTCCGAGCACGCGGGCAATCGCCTCGTCGACCGACCTTCCCAGACGCCGCCGCTGTGCGGCAACATCGATGAACGGAATTGGCATCGGATCGAGGCGGGGGCGCTGATTCATCGAAAGGTTTTGGACCGATCGTATCGGCGAAGCCAACGCTTCAACCGGTCAACCGCCGGGGACCGCTGCGGCGACGGCTCACACTGGGCAGCGCGCGGCGCTCGAGGCAGCGGATGGCGATTTCGAGGCTTGCCACGCCTTCCTCCCCCGTTACGGCAGGCTGCCTCCCCTCGCGGATGGCAGCAACAAAAGCCTGCAACTCGGCGCGCAACGGCTCGGCGTGGCCGACCGAGAGATGGCGCATGGAATAACTGCCGTCGGGCTGGAAGCCGAAGCATTCGGTCACCTGCCGCGTCAGCAGGTCGCCCATGATGTATTTGTTGCGTGTGGCGATAGTGACGTTGCGCGCTTTGAACGGCGTCAGCCAATTGGTGTTGATGTGGGCGAGCACGCCGGAGCTGGTACGGAATTGCAACAGCGCGATGTCCTCGCGCTCGGCAACCGCATTCGACAGTTGCGGCTGCACTTCCGCAATGTCGGAGTCGGTGAACCACCGGATGAGATCGATGTCGTGCACGGCGAGGTCGATGACGACGCCCACATTCGACATGCGCGGAGGGAACGGTCCGACTCGAGTGATGGCGATGGAAAGAATGTCTTCGTCGCAGATCGCGTTCTTGATGGCTTCGACGGTCGGATTGAACCGCTCGACATGACCGACCATCAAAGCGACGCGGGCGTGCCGTGCCGCGGCGATGATCGCGCGCCCCTCTTCTACCGACGGCGCGATCGGCTTCTCGACCAGCACGTGAACGCCGCGTTCGATGCAGCAAAGCGCCAATTCGCGATGCAGGTGGGTTGGGGCAGCGATGGTGACGGCATCGACGCCTGCATCGAGCAGCGGCTCAACGCCGGCGAATGCAGGGCAACCGAGCGCCCGCGAAACGAAATCGCGCTGCTTGCTGTCGGGGTCGGCCACGCCCACGAGCTTCACTCCCGGCAGATCGACGAAGACGCGGGCATGATTGCTGCCCATGACGCCGATGCCCACCACGCCAACGCGTAGCGGACGGTCCACGTCGCGGGTCGCGACTTGCACCATGATGGACGAGTTCCCCCCCTGCCGGCGCGCCTACCGAATCCCTCCTAGCACGCCGGAAGGCCGCTGGCGATGCCCGGGGTCGAGCCTGTGGACACGTTTTGAATCAAAGAGTTACACGCCCGACGCGCGGTATCGGGGTCGTCTTCGCCGTCACTTCGGGCGAAACTGCAGGAACCAGGCGACGAAGCGGCGAACCCCCTCGGCGATCGGCGTGTTGGGCCGGAAGCCGACGGCGCGCGCAAGATCGGAGGCATCAGCACAGGTCTGTGGTACATCGCCCGGCTGCATCGGGAGCAACTCCCGCACCGCCGGCTTGCCGAGGGCCTCCTCGATCAGCCGCACGACCTCGGTCACCTCGACCGGCTGGCTGTTGCCGATATTGTAAACCCGCCACGGTGCCCGGCTCGTGGCGGGATCGGGGGCTTCCCCCGACCAGGCGGGATCCGGCGCCGGCGGCCGCGGAATGAGTCGCACGACCGCTTCGACCGCATCGTCGATGTAGGTGAAATCCCGGCGCATTTGACCGTTGTTGAACAGCTTGATCGGCCGACCTTGCAGGATTGCATCGGCGAAAAGCCACATCGCCATATCGGGGCGGCCCCAAGGCCCATACACCGTAAAAAATCGCAAACCCGTTGCCGGCAGCGCGAACAGATGCGCATAGGCGTGGGCCATCAGCTCGTTTGCTTTCTTGCTTGCGCCGTAAAGGCTCAAGGGGTGATCCACATTGTCGGACGTGCGAAACGGCACCCGGCTGTTGGCCCCGTAGACCGAGGACGATGAGGCGTAGATGAGATGCCGGCATCCAGCGTGCCGGCAGCCCTCGAGGACATTGAGAAAGCCCGCAACATTGGCATCGACATAGGCATGCGGATCGATCAAGGAATGACGCACGCCGGCTTGCGCCGCGAGATGCACGACGGCAGGAAAGCGATGCGCAGCAAACAGCGCCGCTACGGATTTGCGCTCGCCAATGTCCATCTTGACGAATTCGAAATTGGAGAACGTCTCGAGCTCCGCGAGCCGAGCCTGCTTGAGACGCGGATCGTAATAGGCATTGAGGTTATCGAGGCCCACCACGTCGTGTCCGTCCGCCAATAGGCGGCGCGCCACATGCATCCCGATGAACCCGGCCGCGCCGGTAACGAGAACAGGCTCCTGCAAGCGAGATCCTTTCAAATGACGCGATGACGCTCCCGTCCGAGCGCGCCGCCCCGCTGTTTGCGCTCGGCTGACGGCGTTTCGTGCAGTATAAAACGGAAAATGCCAAGGGCCCTGCTGCGAGCAATGATGGTTGTGCACGCCACGGCGATGATCTTAGGCCCTCGCCGGTGGAGGCCGTCCGCATGAGCGATGTCGCGGCCGAAGCGGCTGCGCTCAAGCGCTGGCTGTTCGATGCGGCGCTCCCGCTATGGTGGGAACGAGGTGCGGATCGCATCCGGGGCGGATTTCACGAGGCCATTAGCCTCGACGGCAGCCCCTTGCCGCAACCGCATCGTGCGCGGGTGATCGCTCGCCAGGCATTCTCCTATGGCGAAGCCGGCCGGCTCGGCTGGCCTGGTCCCTGGCGTGAGGCACAGCACCACGCGCTTGAATATTTTCGCAAGCACTTCATCACTGCGGACGCCACGGTCGTATCGGTGGTGGGCCTTGACGGCGAGATCGCGGACCCGCGCTTCGATCTCTACAATCAGGCCTTCGCGCTGCTCGCCTTTGCGAGCGGCCATCGCACGTTCGGCGAAGCAGCAGGCTGGCGCCGCCAGGCCGTGGCGCTGCGCACGACGCTCGAGCAAAGCTACGCTCACCCGCTCGGCGGGTTCGTTGAGGATCGCGCCGGGCGGCTTCCGCAACGTTCCAACCCGCACATGCACTTGCTCGAGGCTGCGCTCGCCTGGATGGCCGTCGAGGACGATCCGGCCTGGCGTTCGATGGCGGACGGGATCGCCGCGCTTTGCCTCGAGAAACTTATTGATCCTGCGAGCGGAGCCCTGGGCGAGTTCTTTGCGCGAGACTGGTCGCCGGCGCCGGGTGTAGAGGGGCGTATCCGCGAGCCCGGGCACCACTACGAGTGGGCGTTTCTGCTGGACCGTTGGGCGAGAATGACTTGCCGCAACGCGCCCGAGGCGGTGCCGCGGTTGATCGCTTTCGCCGATTCGCGTGGGCTCGATGTACGCCGCGGCGCGGCAGTCAACGCCGTGCTATCCGACGGTGGCGTCCATGACCCGATCGCTCGCTTGTGGGCGCAGGCGGAACGGGTTCGCGCCTACCTCGCGCAGCGCCGTTCGGGCGACGACGTTGCCGCAGCCATCAAAGGACTGCGGAGGTTCCTCGCCACACCGACGCAAGGCGTCTGGTTCGATCAACTGGGCGCCGACGACGCTTTCATCGTCGAGCCGGCGCGGGCCACCAGTCTCTACCACATCATCGGCACGGTCGCGGAGCTCTCGCAGGCGATTCCCGCTGCCGCGAACAGCGGTCTTCCTGCACGCAGTGGAGGCGCCGCGGCGCCCCGTGTGGTCTATCTCGTGACCGAAGACTGGTACTTCATCTCGCACCGTCTGCCGATGGCGCGCGCAGCCCGCGGCGCCGGCTTCGAGGTGCATGTGGCAACGCGCATCGATCGGCACGGCGCGGCAATCGAGGCTGAAGGATTTCACCTCCATCCCATCTCTTGGCGCCGCGGCAGCCTCGATCCGCGCGATCTTGTTCGTGTGGTGCGTGAGGTACGCAAGCTTTACCGAAACATCAGGCCCGCTCTCGCTCACCACGTCGCAGTGCCGGCAACCTTGGTCGGATCGCTCGCCGCTACCGGCCTCCCGGTCGTTTGCCTCAACGCGCTGACCGGGCTGGGAACAATGTTGACCGATAACACGGCCAAAGTTCGCATCGCGCGCCCGATGCTGAGGCTGGCGCTGCGGGGCCTGCTCAACCGCTCCCGCTCGGCAGTGCTGGTGCAAAACCTGGATGATCGCGCGGTGATCGAGCGGCTCGGTGTCGATCCAGCCCGCATCGCGCTGATCCCGGGCTCGGGCGTCGACGTCGACGCCCTATTGCCATTACCGGAACCATCGGATCCGGTGACCGTCGCATTCGTCGGGCGGCTGCTGGCATCGAAGGGCTTACGCACGCTCCTCGCCGCGCACGAGCTCCTCGGCCAACGCGGCCGCGACATCCGGCTGCTCGTCGCCGGCCTGCCGGATCCAGCCAATCCGACGTCGATCCCGCCGCAGGAGATCGATGCCTGGACGCGGCGACCCAACGTGAAGCATCTCGGCTTCGTGGAAGACATCGCTGCGCTGTGGGCCCGTGCACACATCGCAGTTCTGCCGTCCCACGGCGGCGAAGGATTGCCTTTGAGCCTCTTGGAAGCTGCCGCCTGCGGTCGCCCGCTGGTTGCGACCGATGTTCCTGGATGCCGCGATATCGCCTTGGCGGACCTCAACGCGCTGCTGGTGCCGCTCGACGATGCTGCGGCGCTTGCCGATGCCATCGATCGGCTCGCACGCGATCCGCAGCTGCGGCGCAAGTTCGGCCAGGCCAGCCGCGACCTGGTCGAGCGGGAGTTCTCGAGCCAGCGTATCGGCCGCGACCTGATCGCGCTCTATCGACGCTTGCTCGATCAAACGCCTTGAATTGGTCCATTGCGAATGCCGCTTGGCGCGGGGTAAGAAAGCCCCGATCCGCATCGGAGCTTTCGTCAAAGGTAGGTCGTGCCGCACGGTCGCAAGCTCGCCGTCATCGGTCTTGGATATATCGGGCTCCCGGTCGCTGTCGCCTTCGGCCGACAAGGCGCACGGGTCATCGGCTTCGACATCGACGGCGGACGCATTTCCGAACTCAAGATCGGCCGTGATCGCACCTGCGAGGTCGAACCGGATGACCTTGCCCGTTCCAATGTCGTCTTCACCTCGGATCCTGCTGAATTGTCGAGCGCGGACTTCTTCATCGTAACGGTGCCCACCCCGATCGATAAGGCACGGCGGCCGGACCTCACCACGTTGCTCCGCGCCTCGGCGACGGTCGGCAAGGTGTTGAAGAAGGGCGACATCGTTGTCTACGAGTCGACCGTCTATCCCGGTGCGACCGAGGAAGATTGCGTGCCTGTCCTCGAGCAGGTCTCGGGTCTGTTGGCTGGACGCGATTTCACCGTGGGCTATTCGCCGGAGCGGATCAATCCGGGCGACAAGGCGCATCGCTTCGAGACGATCACGAAAGTCGTGGCCGGGCAGGATGCGCGAACCCTCGAGACCATCGCGGCGGTTTATGGTTCGGTGATCGCGGCCGGCCTGCACAAGGCGCCGTCGATCAAGGTCGCGGAAGCGGCCAAAGTGATCGAGAACGCGCAGCGCGATCTCAACATCGCTTTCATGAACGAGCTTTCGTCGATCTTCCACGAGCTCGGGATCGATACGGGCGATGTGCTTGCAGCGGCCGGGACCAAGTGGAATTTTCTCAACTTCACCCCGGGCTTGGTCGGCGGCCACTGCATCGGGGTCGATCCCTATTACCTCACGTATCGAGCGCAAAAAGCGGGCTATCATCCCGACGTGATTCTTGCCGGTCGGCGCATCAACGATTCCATCGGGGTGCGCGTAGCGCGCGAGTGCCTGCGTCGCCTCTTGAAAGCCGGCGCACCGGCGCCGCGCGTGACGGTGCTGGGACTGACATTCAAGGAAAACGTCGTTGACCTGCGAAATTCGCAAGTTTTCGACATCGTTCGTGAGTTGCAGTCGTTCGGCGTATCCGTGCAGGTCAACGATCCGCTGGCCGACGGCGCGGCGGCGCTGAAGGAGTATGGCCTCACGTTGCAGAAGGAGCCCGAGCCCGCCGATGCGGTCGTCCTCGCGGTGGCCCATGACGCTTATCGCAAGTCGGGTTGGCGGCTGATCACGCGCCTGCTCAAGAACGGCCGCGGGCTGGTCATGGACGTCAAAGGCGCGCTCGAGCCACGCGACAAACCCCCCGGTATCGAGGTTTGGCGGCTCTGACCGTTAATCTTGGTTAACGCCGGCCCTGCTTGACGTCTTGCGCCGGGACCGCTTGAAGTGTCGGGACCACGCAGGGATCTCGTCGATGACAGCCCAAATCGTGCCGGTGATCATGTGCGGCGGCGCGGGAACGCGGCTGTGGCCGGTCTCGCGCGAGAGCATGCCCAAGCAATTCGTCTCTCTCGTCGGCGAGGAATCGACATTCCAGCAGGTGCTTGGGCGCATCTCCGATCCCGAGCTGTTCGGACGCCCGATCGTCATCACCAATTCGGACTTTCGCTTTGTGGTGGCGGAGCAGTTGCGCGAGCGTGGCGTCGAAGCCGACATCGTGCTCGAGCCGATGGGCCGCGATTCCGGTCCGGCGGTCGCGGTCTCCGCCGTGCTCGCGGCGGAACGCGATCGCAATGCGCTCGTGCTGGTGCTCGCCGCCGACCACGTCATCCGCAAGCCCGACGAATTCCGCGCGGCCTGCCAGCGCGCCGCGGCCGCGGCCGCCGAAGGCCGCATCGTCACCTTCGGCATCGAGCCCACGCATCCCGCGACGAGTTACGGCTACATCCGCCCGGGCGCGAAGCTCAATGGCGCATCCGCCCGGATGGTCGAAGCATTCGTCGAAAAACCCGATGCCGCGACTGCCGCGACCTACGTGGCGGAACGATATCTGTGGAACAGCGGCAATTTTCTGTTCCACGCCGCGACCATGCTCGGCGAGATCGAGCGCTTCGAGCCGGCCATGGCCGAGGCCGCAAAGGCGGCGGTTGCCGGGCTTACCCGCGACCTCGACTTCCTGCGGCTGGCGAGCGAGCCATTCGCACGCGCGCCGAAAAAGTCAATTGATTATGCCGTCATGCAGCGGACCAAGCTGGCGGCTGTGGTCCCGACCGATCTGGGCTGGTCAGATATCGGCAGTTGGAGTTCCGTCTGGGACGTCCTGGACCATGATGCCGCCGGCAACGCCGTCGAGGGCCCTGTTGTCATGCTCGACAGCCACAACAGCCTCGTGCGTTCCGAGGAATCGGTGCTCACCACCGTGGTGGGGCTCGACGACGTGATCGTAGTGTCGACCGCCGACGCCGTGCTGGTAAGTGCGCGCGCGAAGGCGGAGCAAGTCAAGGCATTGGTCGAAGAGCTCAAGGCGCACAACCATCGCGCCGCGGTCGAGCATCGCCGCATCTATCGTCCCTGGGGATATTACCAGGATATCGATACGGCCCCGCGCTACCGGGTCAAGCGCATCGTCGTGAAGCCAGGAAGCAAACTCTCGCTGCAGAAGCACTTCCATCGCTCCGAGCACTGGGTCGTCGTCAAGGGAACGGCCGAGATCACGCTCGGCGACGACGTACGCAGCGTGCACGAAAACGAATCGGTCTATATCCCGATCGGGAGCGTTCATCGCCTCGCCAATCCCGGCAAGATCCCGCTCGAATTGGTCGAGGTGCAGGTCGGAAGCTATCTCGGCGAGGATGACATCGTTCGGATGGACGACGTCTACGGCCGCGGATAATTCTCGTCAGCCCCGGCCGACGCTGACATAGGTGAGGCCTTTCGCGGCGACCTCCGCGGGCCGGTAAATGTTGCGCAAATCGATGACGACCGGACTGCGCAACGCCTTTTTTACCCGATCGAGGTCGAGGGCTCGAAACTGGTCCCATTCCGTGAGGATCAACATCGCATCGGCGCCCTCGATGCAGGCATAGGGGTCGGCGGCGGTCTCGAGCCGCGGCATCAGCTTGCGCGCTTCCGCCATGCCGTGGGGATCATACGTGCGCACGCGCGCACCCTGCGCTTCGAGCGCAGGCACGATGATGAGGCTCGGTGCTTCCCGCATGTCGTCGGTATTCGGCTTGAACGTCAGCCCTAGTACGGCAACGGTTTTGCCCTGCAGCGAGCCGCCGCAGGCGGCCACGACCTTGGCCACCATCGCGCGCTTGCGCGCATCGTTGACCGCCATCACCGTCGTCACGATTTTCGTCGGTACGCCGCAGCGCTGCCCGATCGCGGCGAGCGCCGCGATGTCCTTGGGGAAGCACGAGCCGCCGAAGCCGGGACCCGCATGCAGGAATTTCCCGGCAATGCGGCGATCGAGGCCCATTCCGCGCGCGACCTCCTGCACGTCTGCGCCGCATTTCTCGCAAAGGTCCGCCATTTCGTTGATGAAGGTGATCTTGGTCGCGAGAAACGCGTTGGATGCGTATTTGATGAGTTCCGCCGAGCGGCGTCCGGTGAAGAGAATCGGCGTCTCATTGATGAAGAGCGGCCGGTAGAGCTCGCACATCACCTGCCGGGCGCGTTCGTCGTCGGTGCCGACGACCACGCGATCCGGGTGCTTGAAATCCTCGATTGCCGCGCCCTCGCGCAAGAATTCGGGATTGGATACGACGCTGAAATCCGCATCGGGGCGCAGCTTGCGAATGATGGCGTCAACTTCGTCGTTGGTTCCGACCGGAACGGTCGATTTAATGGCCACGACGGTAAAGCCGTCGATTTCGGCGGCAACCTCACGCGCCGCGTCATGGACGTATGAGAGATCGGCAAATCCGTCGCCGCGCCGGGAGGGCGTCCCCACGGCGAGAAACACCGCGTCGGCCGCGCGAATGGCCGCTGCGGATTCGCTCGCGAACGACAGCCGGCCGGCGGCGACGTCGCTGGCGACGAGTGCGTCCAGCCCGGGCTCGAAGATCGGCAGATTTCCCTTCTGCAGCTCGCGGATCTTCGCTGCATCCTTGTCGATGCAGGTTACGACATGCCCAAAGTCGGAAAAACATGCGCCGGACACGAGTCCGACATACCCCGTACCGATCATTGCTATGCGCATAAAGGAGACCTACGCAGTTCAGCCGTGGCGATTACGGCGCTCCCGCTCCTCCCGAATGGTGATCCTATCCGCTTCGACCATGTCCGCGACCAGCGTGTCGAAGCTCGTCTTGTGGTGCCAACCGAGCTTGGCGCGCGCCTTGCTCGGATCGCCGACGAGAGAGTCGACTTCGGTCGGCCGGAAATAGCGCGGATCCACTTCGATCAGAACCTCGCCCGTCGCTTTGTCGACACCTTTTTCCTCGATGCCGCGCCCGCGCCACGCGATGGCCTTGCCGATGTGACCAAAGGCTTTTTCGACGAATTCGCGCACCGAATGACTCTCGCCCGTCGCGAGCACGTAATCGTCCGGCGTGTCCTGCTGCAGGATCAGCCACATTCCCTCGACAAAGTCGCGCGCGTGCCCCCAGTCGCGCACGGCATCGAGATTGCCGAGGAACAGCTTCTGCTGCAGCCCACACTCGATCGACGCAACCGCGCGCGTGATCTTGCGGGTCACGAAGGTCTCGCCTCGGATCGGACTTTCGTGGTTGAAGAGGATGCCGGCTGATGCGTGCATGCCGTAGGCCTCGCGGTAGTTGACCGTGATCCAATGCGCGTAGAGCTTCGCGGCGGCGTAAGGCGAGCGCGGATAGAACGGCGTGGTCTCCTTTTGCGGGCTCTCTTGGGCCTTACCGAACAGCTCCGAGGTCGAGGCCTGATAGAAGCGGGTCTTCTGTTCCCGGCCGAGGATACGAATGGCCTCGAGCAGGCGCAGCGTCCCAAGTCCATCGGCGTTGGCCGTGTATTCCGGCGTCTCGAACGACACCTGCACATGCGATTGTGCGGCGAGGTTGTAGATCTCGTCGGGCTGCGTTTCCTGCACGACACGGATGATGTTCGTCGCGTCGGTCACGTCGCCATAATGCATATGGAAAGAAACGCCCTCCTCGTGCGGATCATGAATCAGGTGATCGATACGTTCGGTGTTGAAGGATGAGGAACGGCGTTTCACGCCGTGAACGACGTATCCTTTGGCTAGAAGAAATTCGGCGAGATAGGCGCCGTCCTGACCAGTCACGCCGGCGATGAGGGCCACCTTGCCCGATGGTTTAGGCGTTCGTTTGCCGCTCGTGGGCATTATGGCGTTCCGCTACGCAATATCCGGCGCAGCGTCGGACGGGCCTGTCGCCGCCGGGACGGCTTCGCCCTCACGACGCTCGGCCGAACCATGAGCGGGCGCGAATGGATATAACAGCCACACCAGCGCTCCAGGAAGCGAGCCGATGGCGAGCGCCAGGCCGAAGCACACCGAAAACAGCAACGCGCGCTCCGGCGCAACGCCGTAGCCGGCAAGGAGCGAGATCACGGCGAGCTCGCGCAGACCCCAGCCGCCGATCGAGATCGGCACGATCACAACCCCGATCGCGACTGTGAACAAAACCGCCGCATCAGCGAACGGCAATGCCAATCCTTGCGCACGCGCGACCGACCATACGACGAAAATGGTGAGCGCATGAATGAGACATGCAATGCTCAGGATCGCGATCCCCTTCGGTCCGAGAAGAACTCGATACGCCTCTGCCGCCAGGGTCGCCACCCAACGCGAATATCGCCAACGACGCAGCAGTGGAACGACCTTCGGTACAAGAAGCAGTCCGAGCGTGCCAGCGAGCATCAAAGAGCCGTAAACAACGAGCACCAGATCGCGATATCCACCCAGGGCAGTGAGCCCGGACGGCAGCAGCAGCACGACAAATCCGAACGCGACCAACAGGCCGACGCCCACCCCGCGGTCGATCACGGCGCTGGTCACGGCTTTGCGCCAATTATTGCCGAGACGAACGAGCAGCCAGGCCCGTACCCCCTCTCCGGCAATGCTAGGCAACACTTGGGCGAAAAACACCCCGACAGCGGTCGCGGCAATCATGTCGGCACGCGTCATGGGCGGATCGTCCGGCGCCAGCGCATCAACGATGTTGCGCCAGCGCAGCCCCAACAGCGGAACTTGCAGCATCGCCATCAAGATCGCGAGTGCAGCCCAGCGCCAATCCAGCAGCGGGATCGTCGACAAGGCCTGACGCCAATCGATTTGCCGCGACACGTACCAGAAGCACGCCCCGGTCACGAGCAGCTTGGCTGCAAGCATCGCAGCTTTCTTGGCCGCCCAGCTCGACCGGCGCGGCGTCTCGAAATCGCTAGCCACACCGCTGCTCATTCGATGGTCTCTGTCCCCGATCGACTGCACCGACGACCCGTCCAGGTCCTTGGGCAAGTGCCGCCGAGTGATGGTAATGGCCGAGCGAAATGCGGAGTTCAAGCCTCAAATCGCTGGACATCATAAGTGCCCAGCAAAGGCGCGCTGTTCCACACGAAAAGTCCATCGCGCGCGCCACCGACCGCGGCCAATGCAATTCACCAATACGCCCGGGCGGTGGCTGAAAACCTCCATCACAGGTCCCGCAGCCTCGGCAGAGCTTGGTCGCGGCTCGCGATCACGCGTTGCTCGACCTTGGGCCATACGATGCCAATGTCCGGATCATCCCACCGCACGCCGCGTGCTGCTTCGGGATGGTAACGTTCGGAGATGTGGTAGCGTACTTCGGCGTCATCGGTCAGGGTTTGAAAACCGTGCGCAAAGCCTGCGGGAATGTAGAGCGTCGACCGATTATCCGCGCTCAGCTCTACCCCCACCCACCTGCCGCGTGAGCGCGAACCGGGTCTCACATCCACTGCCACGTCAAACACTGCTCCTCGCGTGCACGACACAAGCTTGATTTCCTCGTGCGGGGCCGCCTGAAAGTGCAGACCGCGCAAGGTCCCGCGGCGACTGTTGAACGAGACGCTCCACTGCGGGTAATTTGCGCACAATCCCCGCTCCAGGAAAATGTCGCTGCAGAAGAGACGGGAAAAAAATCCTCGTTCGTCTTCCATTTTTTCAAGCTCTATGAGAAAAAGCCCGGGAATGTCCAACGGTCTGAACAGCATTGTGGGCTGGTCGCTCCAATCCCCAGGGGAGCCGGCAGGTGACGAGCGGAGTTTTACCAAAGCTTGTGGCCGCTTCCCAGTGCGGCCCCCGGCTCACAGAGCTACTGCCAAAGAGGTCCGAGCGACGCGCGCCGTTGAGGCGTGACCTCACAATCTTCTGATTTCTCTGCCAATTCCACGTCCGATGCGCCCGCTTGTATTTTGCTGCCAGGAGCGCCCCTCGGAGCATGGAGCAAACGGCAAGGGGGACGTCAGTTCATGCGCGTCGTAATCGATACGACTGAAAACACGCTCACGGCCGATGGTCGGCGCCTTGACCTCTACAGCAAGGATGCCTTCGAGCTGATCTCCGAGCTTTGGCTAAAGACCGGCTGGAACCAAAAATATTCCTACACTTTCACATGGCTTGGCCGCCCGGTCATCCAGCATCCGGAGGATCTGGTGCGGCTGCAGGAGGTGATCTTCACATTGCGTCCCGATGTCATCGTCGAGACAGGAGTGGCGCACGGCGGCTCGCTGATCTTCTATGCTTCGCTGTTCAAGGCGATGGCCAGCAAAGGTCGCGTGATAGGTATAGACATCGAAATCCGCCCGCAGAACCGCAAGGCGATCGAGGGTCACGAACTCTCCAGTTACGTTTCTCTCATCGAAGGCGATTCCGCGAGCCCGCAAGTAGTCGCCCGGGTGCGCGAGCTGGTACGATCAAATGACCGCGTCATGGTCATCCTCGATTCGAGCCATACCAAGTCCCATGTGTTCAAGGAGCTCGAAGCCTACGCGCCGTTGGTGACTCCCGGCTCTTACATCCTCGCCACCGACGGTATCATGCAACTGGTGCATGATACGCCTCGTGGCAAGCCGCAATGGGATTCCGACAATCCCGCTCAGGCCGCGCGCGAATTTGCCGCCCATCATCCCGAGTTCGTTCTCGAAGAACCTGAATGGCGGTTCAATGAAAGTGCGCTCGACATGACGGTCACCGCTTGGCCTGGCGGCTGGCTCAAACGGATCAAATAACGTATCCCTGCCGCGCTGCGAAATTTCGTGCACAGGCAAGACATCGTTCTTCATAGTAACCGCTTGGCGCGCAAGTGGGCCAATTGTCGAGTTAAACGCGCCCTTAATCGAAGAGAACGATCCGTAACCGACGCAGCGCGATCGTCAGGAGCGAATGCGTGACCGACAGCAGGTTCTTGATGCTGATGGCAGCGGACCCCTCGCGGTCATACGAGACGAGCGGGATCTCTTTGAAAGTGGCCCCTTCCGAAATGAGACGCGTCAGGAATTCCGCCTGATATCCGAAGCCTGTGCATTCCACATGGAAACGCAGCACATGCGCCCGCAGATACAAAGGATTGCCGTTGTAGTATGCGACGCGATATCCGCTCGCCAGATTCACGAGCTTGGTATAGAGCTTGGATATGATCTTGCGTCGCAGCCGCCGGTTCCGAATTTCCACGAAATGCGGCACGATGATATCGGCAGTGCCACGGGCATGGATGATTTTCTCCAGTGACTCCACCAATTCCACATTGTCACCTGGAACCGCGCGATAGTAGCGGCCGCGGCCCTGAAACGCCCCCTCCACGAAATTGTAGGCCAAGCCGCGATTGACTTTGTTGCGGAAGAGGCGAACCGGCGCTTGCGGATTTGCCGATTGATACCCAGCAACGACACCCGAAGTATTGTCCTGCGAGCCGTCATCGAACACCAGAATTTCATATCCGCATCCAACGCGGTCCATTGCGCTCGTGATGGTCTCGATGGTCCCGAGGACGTTTTCCTCTTCATTCAAGCAAGGGACCAAGAAACTGACTTCGATAGCCTCGCCGGTTCCCTGTTCCGCCGACCAAGGCCTAACTTCAGGAAGCATGGCCGTCCCCGCAGGTGGTGCATCACGCCGAGCCAACGGCGGTCAACAGCGAGACGCGAAACCATTTGGCATCGTCGGGATGCGGCAGGTCCAAGTCGCTGTGCCCCTTCCAAGGCCACAGTTGATCAGCGGTCTCGGCCGGGCCAGATGCGTGCGAAACCCCGTAGTAGAGGCGTTTGATGGCGTCAAGTGAAACTGTTTCCGGGAGCGAATTGCAAATAGATCTGCGCTCGGAAAACCTCACGGGCCGCGAGCTATTGGGAATTGAATCGGCCGCCCGTTGCCAATATCACGTTCCAAGCCACATCACGTTCCAAGCCACGCCATGTCGGAATCGGGCTGAAGCTTCGAGCGACGGAAGACTTGCAATCGTTCCGCAAAGGCCACCAAGGTAGGCGACATGACGAGCCGCTGGAGCGTCAATATGAGCGTTGACCTGCCGAAGCCGGTGTCCCGCGCCGAGGCGGCGTGGACCGATCTGCTCGAAGGCATGTCCAAATCTTGGATGTGGTCCGCCATGGCGATGCAGGACATCAAGATGCGCTATCGCGGCTCGTTGCTCGGACCGTTCTGGCTGACGATCAGCATGGTGATCATGGTCGCTGCCATGGGCCTCATCTATGCCCGCATGTTCAACATGGATATCAACCGTTACCTGCCCTTTTTAACAGTCGGCCTGGTCATCTGGAATTTCGTATCCACGGTGATCATCGAAGGCTGCCAGACCTTTCTCTCTGCTCACAACATCATCACGCAGGTGCGCATGCCGTTCTCGGTGCATGCCTGGCGCAGCGTGTATCGCAATCTCATCGTCTTGGCGCATAACATGGTGATCGTCCCCTTGGTGTTGATAATCTTCAGCGTTCCCGTCGGTTGGAGCGTCCTGATCATCGTGCCGGCGCTGCTCATCCTCACGATCAACGGCATTTGGGTCAGCATTCTGCTGGGCATGATCAGCGCGCGCTACCGTGACGTACCGCCGATCGTGACGAGCTTCGTGCAGGTGTTATTTTTCGTGACGCCTGTGTTCTGGCCGCCAGAGGCACTCGGAATTTGGATGCAGGCGCTGCCGCTCAATCCATTGTTCGCGGCGGTCGATGTGGTGCGTGCGCCGCTGCTTGGCGGCGCGCCGCTTGCGTATTCGTGGACGGTGCTCTTAGTCAGCACTGTCGTTGGCTGCATTGGCACCTTTTTTCTTTTTGCCAAATTTCGGCCCCGCATCGCATACTGGATCTGACCATGGCATTTCTCCGCTGTCGCAATCTCTCGGTCGAATTCTCGATCTATCAGGCGGCAGTCGCTCCCTGAAGAAATTGTTGGTCGCCACCACGACTCAGGGCAATCTGGCGCGCGATGCCACGGACCGCATTAACGTGCGCGCGTTGAACAACGTGACACTCGACATCGAGGACGGCGACCGCGTCGCTTTGATCGGCGCCAACGGCGCCGGTAAGACAACGCTTTTGCGAGTACTCGCGGGTATCTACTCACCGACGCGTGGAGAAAGTTACTCGGCAGGACGGATTTCCGCCCTTCTCGACGTCTCGTTGGGGCTCAATCCGGAGGCAACCGGCCGCGAAAACATCATGTTGCGCGGCATCTACATGAATATTCACCCACGCGAGATGCGCTCGCGCGTGGACGAGATCGTCGAGTTCACCGAACTCGGCCCCTACATCGACATGCCCGCACGCACCTATTCAGCCGGGATGCTGGTGCGATTGGGTTTTGCGATTTCGACCTGCATGCCCGCGGAGATCCTGCTGATGGACGAATGGCTTCTGGCGGGCGACGCGCGCTTTCTCGACAAAGCGCAACGGCGAATGGAGCAATTCGTCGGCAGCTCCAGCATCCTCATCCTTGCGTCACATTCGGCCGACTTGCTGCACAAATGGTGCAGGCGCAGCATTATGCTTGATCATGGCCGGATCGCGGCGACGGGAAATGTCGACGAGGTCATTGCAATCTATAACGCCACGCCGACGCAGCTGATACCGCCGCAGGCGGATGCAACGAATTCGCGCGTCGGCGCCACCTAGCGATCTGCCGGTCGGGCGCGAGCCAAATTTGGCCACTCCCACGGATCAGCCTGAATTCACCCCGTAGGCGGCGGCGAATCCAGCAAAATTCCCTACCGCCGTCGCAACGCCCGCGCGGTCACTGCTTCCGACGATGAGCTGGGTTGCCTGCGCGCTTGCAATCTCTTTTGCAGTGGCTTTCTTGGCGCGCTCTTCGAGCGGGACGTAAACGCCTGGACGACCGGCGGAATGCGCTGCGAGTCCAAACAGGTCGAGCACTCCAACATAGCCATCAGCGATCTGAGCAAGGCACATCGCGTCCTGAAGGTTCAGTCCCTGATGCCGTGCAAAGCGCAGGTGCGCCGGCCATTCCTGCCATTGCGAAGGAGCGAGCCGATTGAGCATCACGAAGGCTGCGCGCGGATAACGTGCGGACAGCGAGTCGATCAGGGGCAGCCAGAAATCCAACTCGTCTGTATCCACCGTACCGTCCGTGCGCTCGCGCAAGCCGACCGCGATGATGAACCGGCCCGGCAGCGCCAGCTTCAGAAAATCGTTCGCATATTTGCGACCATGCGGCAGAAGCTTGATGCCGCCACGGCTCCCATGACGCTCGACCTGGCCGACGATGTCAGCCGGCATCGTGCCCAGGTCATTCATGGGTTCGGCGGCGCGCCAGCGGGCAAGCTCCCGCTCGGATAGAAGCATCGACGTCTCGGCGAGCGCGGTTTCTTCGTCCCAGAACACCACCACGCTGCGCAAGCGCTCGAGCATGAGCGCGATGGACAGCAGATCGAAGAGGCGCGGCTCGTTGACGGGCCGGTCCGTTAGCACCACCGCGACGTCGACTTGCGGATCGTCGTCCCGCTGCAGATACGATGGGAGAACCTGATTTTGCCAAACCAATAGGTTGCGCAGCGAGCTCTGGTCGATGAGTCCACTGAGGCGGAGGGCGAAGTTGCGGTCGCTGGCGCTGGCGCGCTCACGCAGCTTCGCCGCGACCGACAGCCGCAACACCAGCACGCGACAGATGCGACCGACGATCGGCTTACCGATAGCGGGCCCGTTGAGAAACTCGAGCAATTTTGGCGAGGACCAGAATTGCCGGGCCATCTCATCGAGCGGCTCCGCCACACCGGGCTTCGCCTTCTCGTCGCGCGCGAACGCAAGCCAAAGCGTGGCGATCCCGAGCACCGCGACTTGAGCGGGGCGGCGGACGATCCAATTGGGGTGGCGGACCCACGGCTCCGCAAGCCTGTAGGGCAAGAGCAGAAGCTGACGAATCATAGGTGCCCGCTCGATCGCTGGGAGCGGCCATCCTCCCCGACGATCATCCCTGTTCGCGGCTTGAACTCGCGCTCGCTGACCGCGCGTGAATAGACCTCCTCAAAGAGGGCCAACAATTCCTCGGTGGATTCCTGCTGCCAGGTGAGGATCTGATTTGCCTTGGCAAAGGGAAAATGCCGATCGCCGGGACGAACTTCGGCGGGGCCGGCAAAGCTGTGCTCCACGTTGACGATGGCATAGGCAATATCGGTGAAGGTCGCGAACGTGGCAAAGCCGCTCGAGGTTCCTATGAACGCATCAGCGATCCTCAGCAGCGCCAACTCGTGTGCGAGGCGAAGTCCCCAGGCGCGCGGGATGAAGACGTTGTGACGATACAGCAGCCGGTGTTCCCATTCCTGAAAGCCACCGACCATCACGAACAGCGCCTGCGGCCATCGCCCTGCAACAGCGTCGATGAAGGCATGCCACGCCGCCAACGGCGCGTCCCGATAGGTCACCGCCGGAGCCTCGGTCAAAGAACTCTGGCGCGGATTGATGACCACGAGGGGACGTCCGCCCAACTCTGTCGCGTGAAAATGGCGCGCCCAAGCCTCGTATCCGCGCGGCGCCGCAAGCTTTGGAACGTAACCATGCCGCGCGTGAAACGCGTTGATGCGGCGGTGATCAATCGGAAAATCCTGCCGCATCTTGAGATGCGTCTTAAGATCCGGCCACATCGGCAGGCCGTTTCGGTGTCGCAGGGCAATCAAGAAATTGAACGTCTGCAGGTCGCGCATGAGCCGGAGCGACCGCAACAGTGGATTGCAAGCGAAGACCGGCGTGATGTTGTCGAGATGGGCGATGTAGTTGCTGCGCGTGACGAAGGTCTGCTGGCGCGCCGAAGGCCGCTCCGGATTGACCATCACCACGAGATCGACGTGCCGCAGCCCTTGCTCGGTCGCCATGACCGCGAGATTGATCTGGTTCGTCAGCAAGTCGCCGAGCGCATAGTGCTGATAGGAAAAATCGAAAACCCCCAGCAATGCTTCCGCCCGGCTATGGTCGATTGGGGACGTCATCTCGCTAATCTTCACCTTTGGACGGCAGATTACACGTAATCGTCGAGATGGCCGATAATACTTCGCAGATGCGGCGCGGTTACCTGGCCGCCGTCGGCAAATTTCTGATCCAACAGGGAACTCGATATGACGTAGCGTCGGGACCGCTTATCGCGCGTCTCGCGGTTGATCGTCAAAGTGTCGAGCGCAGGACTGAACGCCACGTCGAATTTGTCGCGGAATTTGAGCTCGGAATAGAGACCGGAGAAACGGCGAAAGTGCTGGAAAGCGCTCGATGCGTTGCTCGGACGCAATAGCGCAATCGCCTGGGCGAGGTGATACTTGAGTCCTCTCGCCGGCCGGGCATATGGAGGAACGAATGTGTTCCATATGCCTTGGATCACCTGCTGCGACGTCGTATTCGGAAGCAGAGATTGCTGGATGAGATAGTTCATGACGCCTGGAGACAGCATTGGTGCAAGATATTTCAGATGCACGAGATCGAAAACGCGCTGCATCTGCTCGGGACGGTAGATCGCTCGACAGCGGGTATCGGCCGTGAGGTGCTCGAGCGCAACCGAACGATAATCGGCGTATTCGCGCAAAAGCTCGGTCGGGTCCATGGCAAAGAACTGATGCGGGTGCCATCCTTCGGTTGCGATCGACGGATTCGTGTTGCGCGCCATGTAGTAGCGCGGCGCGCGATACATGCCCCCTGCGACTAGGGCCAAGGTGGAAGTCAGCAGCTCTTTTGCCCAAAGCGACTTGACGCGATCGACCGGCGGCTGGATCGACTTCATAACGTCAGTGCGATGAATCCCGTAGAAGGTCGCCTGATAGTCGCTCATCTGTTCGACGATCCGTTTTAATGCGTCCTCTGCGACAATCGAGGGCGCCGAGTAGTCCGTGTACCAGATATCGAAATCTTCTCCGGGTTTAAAATTTACGTAATATCCATGCGCCACGACTAAGTTAGAATTCGAGTCCAGGAGGCCGAAAAGTGCCTCCAATTCATCCGTGAATAAGACGTCGTCATCGGCGCAAAGAGAACAATAGGTCGATTCGACGGATGCGACGCCGAGCGCGATTTTCGCGTGAACGGGTGTCGCGGGATCGTAGACCTCGTGCACGACATCCAGCGCTGCCCGACTGACGGTCTCGCTGTTTTGCGAGGAAGCCTCGCCCGAACTCGAGTCGAGAACACGGACGGGATATGGGAAGCGCCGTGCGGCCAGATAGCCGAGCAACCTGGATAAATAGGCGGGCCGGTTAAAGGTTGGTATCAGCAGCGTGTAGCGCGAGCGAAGGGGTGCCATCTTATGTTCGCCGCAATGGTCTATCGATCAAATGCCGGCAATCGCCGGCTTTTTCAGATATCGCTCGCCGAGTGCCCAAACCAAGGCAACGAGGCCGATATACGCGCACAACAAATTCGCCGGAACCGCATAAATCGCATGGCGAAATAGCGGGCTGTTGCCGAGCACGGGTGGAAAGTTCAAGTAAGCGCCAAAAGGAAGCAGCGCGACCATGACGCGCCATGTCGAGTAGCGAAACGCGATCGGCAGCGTAACTATTGCCACCAAGATTGCCGCCCGCATGAGCCAGCGGAGATTCTCGTCGATCGCGCGGTCCACATCGGTCGCATTGGCATAGTCCCCGGCGGCGAGGATTTCATCCGACAACGGCGGCCTGAAGACCTCGGCATCGAATTGCGGATGCAGCGGCACCGAAAGCATCAAAGGATCGAGGTACGCTCTTAGTCCCCGTTCCAGGGACAGCCGTTCTCGCCTCGGCGTCGAGCCCTCCTGCGGCACATTAGCGGTCCTGCGCCAAATGCTGAAGCTACCCTTAGCAGCTTCCGATCCCGCAAATGCTTTCTTCTCGACGACGTGAATGCTCCACACCGCAGCCAGGACGATCACGGCGCTCAGCAGAGCAATCCATACGCGCCGCGAAGCCAGCACAGCACATCGCTGAGGCCGGCGACGGCGGCGATATAGCGATTGTTGACGCGCGCCCAGCGCTGCGCCAAGGACCCGGACATCCCCATGGCGACGATCGTCTCGCCGCCACGCCGCGTGGCTTCTACCATGATCGAGCGCATCCCCGCGTCCTGCGCGGCGGTGCGCGCGGGCGTGCGGCTGGCGCGCTCGGTCAGCAGCGCCATCGTGAACAGGACGATGCCACCCACCGTCGCCGCCAAGCCGAGCCAAGGGTGAATAAGAAAACAAATGAGCAGGAACACCGGGATCCAAGGCAGATCGACGATGGCGATAGGGCCGGCACCGGTGAGAAAGGCACGTATTAGATCGAGATCGCGCACCGGCTGGGGCCCTTCGCTCGGATGCCGGTTTGCTATGGCGAGGCGGATCACCGCGCCATGGACAGCCAGGGCGAGATGCTGATCGAGCAGCGCTGCAGAGCGCACGACCACGCGGGAGCGAATGAAATCAAGCGCGCCTTGGAACGCATAAGCGCCGACGAGAAAGATCGAGAGAACGACCAGCGTCAGCACGCTACGGCTGCTCAAGACCCGATCGTAGATTTGCAGCATGTAAAGCGGGCCAGCGAGCATCAACAAGTTGACGACACCCGAAAAGAGCGCGACGCCGCCAAATGCGCGCCGGCAATCGCGCAAGGCCGCTGCGACGTCAGGATGAACGGAGGCGCCGGCTGGCAACATCAACTATTTCCGCCGATCTTCGTTTAGATCGTTGACACTATACGATAATTAGTCCGAACCTGCGCCGCCAAATTGATTAGCTTTTTCAATGGCATAAGCCGAAGGCTCCGGCGGAACTTGCGGCCTCGCCCGCAGCGAAGTGCAAGCAACATGGGTTGCGCCATTTCTCCCGGATGCGCACGCAGTTGGTTATGGCCTTCAGCTTTACAAGGCGAGCGCACCTCTCCATAGTCGAATTCACAGCGGAACAGCACCACACCATGAATGAGGTTCAAGAGTTGGGAACCGACAGCGTTGAGCTTCGGCCCGACGGCGGTTCGCCCGCACGAAGCGGTGATTATCTGCGCGTCGAGTTTTGTCCCTGCTGCGGCGCGCCGGCCGCAGATGCCGAGCGACGCGTTGCCTCTTCGCCCCCGGCGGAGACATTGAGCCCCGACCGCCACGGCGCATTCCTCTCCGGTTATACGCACGCGCGGGTTTTCTTCACCTATTTCGAGTGCTCGAGATGCAGTGCTTTGTTTTGCCCCACATATTATCGACAAAGCCAGCTCGATGGACTTTACGGCCGCCAAGCCGAGAACATGGTCTCCGTTCCGTTGGCGGCGCGCAAACGCACGCAGGAGAATTATGCGCGTCTTTTGCGCCGGCATAGCCGAATGGCAGGAAACTTTCTGGAAATCGGTCCGGATATCGGCTTGTTCGCTTCTTCCTTTGGAAGAGCGGGTTCGTTCGATCACTTCTGGCTGTATGAGCCGAACCGAGACGTGCACCAGTCGCTCGCCGACAATTTTCGCGGCCTGAGATTTACCATCAACCCCGGCATTTTTCGTGCTTCCGACGTGCCTGCGCAGAGCCTGTCGACCGCAGTGATGATCCACGTGCTCGATCATCTGTTGCAACCGAAGGAATTCCTGCAGGAGGTGAGAGCGAGCCTGGAGCCGGGCGGCGTGGTGCTGATCGTCACCCATGATTGCGCGTCTGTGCTGGCGCGTGCGTTGGGGCGACGATGGCCGCCCTATACGCTGCAGCACCCGCAGCTGTTCTCGGAGCGGTCGCTCGCCGCGCTGTTGCAGGCAAGCGGGTTCGACGTGGTCGAAACCGTCAAGACCACGAATTATTTCCCGCTACCGTTCCTTATGCGCGCCGCCTTGACGGTATTCGGCTTACCTGAGGGCTTCGCCCCGGCTGGGGAAAAACCCCTGCTAGGACTGAAGCTCGGCAATCTCGGTACCATAGCGCGCAAGCCCAAGTAGGACCGGCGTTGCTGAAAGCCGAACTCGCACGCTCTTGCGGGCCGAAGCGAGGCTTTGCACACGAGGCTCAGACAACCGTCACCTCCGGCACGGGAAGGATGAATTTGCCGCCGCGCCGGCGGAACTCGGCCTGTTGACTGAGGATCTCGGCCGCAAAGTTCCACGTCAGCAGCAGCACATAATCGGCCCGGCGTTCGAGCAGCGCATCCGGCGGCAGGATCGGCAGGTGATTGCCGGGCGTGAAGCGGCCTTGCTTGAGTTGACTGCGATCGACCACGAACTCGATCAATCGGCGGTCGACGCCGAACGCGTTCATCAACGTGCTTCCCTTGGCGGATGCGCCATACGCCGCGACGCGCTGACCCTGCTTTCTCAGCCCCTCCAACAGCGCTAGCAACTGCTGCTTGAGGCGCGCAACGCGCTCGGTGAAGTCGCGGTAGTATTCGAAGCTGAGAAGCCCTTCGGACTTCTCCTGCGCCAACAGCTCGGCGACGCGGTGCGACGCTTGCCCGCCCGCATGCGCCACGAACAGCCGCAGCGAACCGCCGTGGATCGGAACGAGTTCGACGTCGCGGATCATCAAACCGTGGCGCCGGCAGAGCGCCTCGACCGAACTCACGGAGTAATAGCTAAAGTGCTCGTGATAGATCGTGTCGAACTCAAGCTTGCCGATGAGGTCGCGCACGTACGGCGCCTCGATGACGGCAACGCCATCCGGCTTGAGCACCTGCTTGATCCCGCCGACAAACATGTTCGGATCGGGAACGTGAGCGAAGACATTGTGCGCATGGATGATGTCGGCAAATTCGCCCCGTGCCGCGAGGCGTCGGGCAAGTCCCTCGTCGAAGAATTCGATAAGCGTGGAAATCCCCTTCTTAATAGCGAGGTCCGCAATGTTGGCCGCCGGTTCAATGCCAAGAACCCGAATCCCGCGCGCCTTATAGAATTGCAGCAAATATCCATCGTTGCTGGCGATTTCGATCACCCGGCTCGTGGAGCCCAGGTCGTAACGCTCGATCAGCGCCTCGACCAACGTGCGTGCGTGCTCGACCATCGTGTCGGAGACCGACGAGGCATAGGTATAGTCGCGGAACAGCCGCTCGGGCGGCACTGTCTCGCCGATCTGGGCGAGCGCGCATTGCGGACAGAAATAGAGCTCGAGCGGAAACCGGTCCTCGCTCGCGCGCAATTGCTCGTTGGTGAGCAAGGCGTTCGCGAGCGGAACGCATCCGAGGTTCAGCACTTGCAGGAGATCCGTGTGGCCGCAGGATCGACAACTTGGTCGGTTGTGCGAGTCTGCGCCCACCGCGCTCACCATCGCTTCCAGGGCGGCGCTCCCGACAACCACAGCCGCTCAAGCCCCTGCTTGTCGCGCAACGTGTCCATGCACTGCCAGAAGCCTTCGTGCCTATACGCGGCGAGTTGTCCGTCGTCGGTCAGCCTTTCCAAGAGATCGACCTCGAGCACGTCCTCGTCCTTATGCAAATAGTCGAGCACGCCGGGCTCCATCACCATATAACCGCCGTTGATCCAGGCATTTTCGGTGACGCGCTTTTCGGCGAAATCGGCAACCCGATCTCCCTCGAAGATGATGTTGCCAAAGCGCGTCAGGGCCGGCACCGCCGTCACGGTCGCCAATTTTCCATGGTTCCTGTGGAAGGCCACGAGGCGGTCGAGCGGCACGTCGGATACGCCGTCGCCATAGGTCAGCATGAAGGTTCCGTTGCCGATGAACGGAGCAAGCCGCCGCACACGCCCGCCGGTCAGCGTATCGAGACCGGTATCGATAAGATGAATCTTCCAAGTCTCCTCATGGCGGCGCCGCCGCTCCACCTTGCCGGTGCCGAGATCGATCGTGAGGTCGCTCGCCATGTCGGCGAACTGCAAGAAGAAGTTCTTCACGATGTCGGACTTGTAGCCGAGCGCCACAACGAACTCCTCGAAGCCGTAGGAGGAATAGAATTTCATGATGTGCCAGAGGATGGGATGCTGGCCGATCTGCACCATCGGCTTGGGGATGGCGATCGTCTCCTCGGCAAGCCTGGTGCCGAAGCCACCGGCGAGGATCACGACCTTCATGCGGTGCCCCGTAACGGCACCGGATCGTCGGCCAACCGATGAAGCCGCTCGGAAAACGCCTCGATCTGCCGGCGCGTGACGGCACCGATGTCGTCCCCGTTCCAGAAACCGCGGTACCAGTCAGCGGTCCAAGTCACAGCATCATCGAACGAGAGCAACGGCCGCCAGCCCAGCAGCGCGCGAGCGCGCGTGGCGTCGAGGGTGAGAAAAGACGCTTCGTGCGGATGCTCGTCGTTGTCGAACCGCCAGCCGGGACGGCCGTCCCACCGGGTGGTGAAGGCCTGGACTAGGTCGCACACCGAGCGGAAACTGTCCGCCTCCGGGGCAAAATTCAGCGCATTTGGCGTGCGCACGGGATCGGTGACCATGGCTTGCGCCAGCATCAGATAGCCGGCGAGCGGATCGAGCACGTGCTGCCATGGCCGAACCGCTTGAGGGTAACGAAGCGCAACCGGCTTTCCCGCCTCGAAAGCCTTGACTAGATCGTGTGCGATGCGGAATGGCGACCAATCCCCGCCGCCGATGACATTGCCCGCACGCACGGTTGCCACGCGGCATGAATCGCCGAAGAAGCATTGACGGAAGGAATCGGTAACGAGCTCGGCACAGGCCTTGGAGCTGCTATAGGGATCGCGACCGCCAAGGCGATCATCCTCAGTAAACGGACGACCACCGCCGTCATTTTCATACACCTTGTCGCTCGTCACTACGATGACGGCGCGCACGCTCGCCACCGAGCGCACGGCCTGCAACACGTTGGCGGTTCCCATCACGTTGGTGGCATAAGTGCCGAGCGGGTCCGTGTACGACGGCCGCACCAGTGCCTGGGCAGCCATGTGGATTGCGATCTCGGGCTCGCAGTCCGCAAGCGCGCGTGCGAGGAGTGTGTAGTCAGCAATATCGCCGTAGATATCGGTGCATTGGCCGCGGGCGCATAGCGCAAAAAGACTGGGATCTGTGTTCGGCGGCAGTGCAAGCCCGGTCACTCGCGCCCCGAGCCGCCTCAGCCATAGCACCAACCATGCACCCTTGAACCCGGTATGGCCGGTGACGAAGACGCGGCGGTCGCGCCAGAAACTCGCGTCGAAGGCGAACATCAAAATGGCCCGGTGAACGACTTGTCGGGCACGTCTAACGTCTTGTCCTCAGGGGCAATGCCGGCCCAAGGATCGTCGCCAGCGCCATCGTAGGGAAGTCCGAGGACGCGGCGCACCGCTGCCACGATATGCCCGGGTGTCGGATAGTAATAGTTGGAGAGCGCGCGAGTCGTGGGGGTTGGAATATCGGGCAATGTGACGCGGATCGGCGCTGCCTTGAGCGCGTCGAACGCCTGTTCGGTCACACGGGCGACGATCTCCCCTGCGAAGCCGCCCGTCAGCGTGCCCTGATCTACTACTACCAGCCGCCCGGTCTTGCGCACCGAGGCAAGAATCGCCGCATCGTTGCGGGGAACGAGCGTTCGCAAATCGATGATCTCGGGCTTGATACCATCCCGCTCGAGCGCGCGTTCCGCCTTCATGGCGTCGAGGGTCGCATAGGACGCGGCAACGATAGTCACGTCGGCGCCTTCGGTGACCACCCGCGGCTCGCCGAGTGGGACCGTGTAGTGGCCTTCGGGAACGGGTCCGTGGATGTTGTGAAGCCAGCGATGTTCGAAGAACACCACCGGATTGTCGTCCTCGATGCTAGCGATAAGCAGCCCTTTGGCGTCGTGCGGCGTAGAGGGCATGACGACCTTGAGCCCCGGAATATGCGCAAACCAAGCATGCAAACTCTGGGAATGCTGCGGACCTTGGCCCCAGCCGCGGCCGATGATCATTCGTAGTGTCATCGGTACCTTGGATTGGCCGCCGAACATGTAATGCCACTTCGCGGCCTGATTGCAGATTTGATCCATCGCCGTCATGGCGAATTCGAGTCGCATGTGGGTCATGATCGGCCGCATGCCGACAAGGCACGACCCAAGCGCGACACCGGTCATGGCGTTCTCCGCCACCGGCATGTCGAACACGCGCTTGTTGCCGTGTTTTTCCTGCAAACCTTTGGTCGTGCCGAACACCCCGATCGGATCGGGAACGCCCAAGCCCATCAAATAGGTGCTGCGGTCGCGCTCGAGGCAGATGTCGATCGCTTCGTTGATGGCTTCCGCGAATTTGAGCTGGCGGTTGATCATGAACGCGGCCGATCAGGCAAAGATGTGCCGGTTGAGCTCTGTGCGCGGCGGGAACGGGCTCTTCCGCGCAAATGCCACCGCGTCATCAACCTCCGCGGCAATCTCGGCATCGAGCGCCTTGTGCGCCGAGTCGTTCATCAAGCCGTCGTCCTCAAGCAGTTTGCGGTGCAGGCGGATGGGACAGCGCGCGACCCAGGCGTCGAACTCCTCCTGAGTCCGATACCCGAGATGGACGTCGCCGAGAGGGCCGCAATGTTCGAGCCAACGGTAGGTCATGAACTCGAGCAGCGCCGGGCCTCCCTTGTTGCGGATATGGGCAATTGTCTCGGCGGCAGCGGCGTCGACCGTCTCGACCAATTGACCGTCGTGTTGCGAAGTCCTGATGCCATGCCCGCGCACCAGTTCGGTAATGGTGCGGTTTCCCGGCTGTCGCGCGTCGAGCGGCGTGTTCACCGAATAGAGATTGTTCTCGCAAACGAAGAGCACGGGCAGCCGATGGACTGCCGCAAAGTTCACGCTCTCATGAAAGACGCCGGTCTCGGTCGCCGCATCACCGAAGAAAACGACCGTGATGCCGGGGCGATCCTGCAGCATCGTGCCGAAGGACGCACCAACACCGATCGGAATCGTGCTGCCGACAATCGGCACGCAACCGAGAAAGTTCACCGACAGGTCGATGAGATGCATCGAGCCGCCCTTGCCCGAGGCGCAGCCGTCGACCTTGCCGTAGAGCTCGGCGAACATCGCGCGCAGGCTGCCGCCCTTACCGATGTAATGAGCGTGCGAACGATGCGCGCTAATAACATGATCCTCCAGACGCAGATGCCTGCACACGCCGGCGGCGACGGCCTCTTGACCGATGCTGAAATGAGTAGGACAGCGCATGTCGCCTTCCGGATACAGGGCCTTGATGCGCTCCTCGACGCGCCGAATTTTCAACATCGAGCGATAAAGTGCGAGGCGCACCTCGCGCGGCATGGCTGAAGGCTCCTTGCGCTCGAGCCGGCCGACTGGCGATCGGGAACGAGGTGAAATCATCGTCATGCGTTCAACATCCGCTCTGGCATTCAGCGAAGTGGAAACCCCTCCGCATTGAAACCGCGTTAACAGCGGGTTCTGGACGTGACCCCCAACCGGACGGGAACCGCCTAGAACGCGTGCCGTGCCTCCCGGTATGGCGGCGCAATGCGCCCGCGCGCATGGTGCATCCACAAGGCAAAGGCGTCGTACGGGACCACACGCGGCATTGCAAGCAGCCTTTCAGCCTCGAAAGCCGCAACGCCCGCCCCCTCGCCCAGAACGAGGCCGTCGATGTCAGATCGCGGCAATTTCACGCTATAATACGTCCGCAAGCGGATGCCGTCCCCGGCAAACCCAAAGTCGAAGGAGAATTCGGTAAATCGGGTCACATCCGCGGCAGGAACCGCCACCGCGAGCTCCTCCTCCAGCTCTCGCACCAGGGCGATAGTTGGTGCCTCGCCGGCTTCGACGGCGCCGCCGAAGCACCCCCAATGGTCCGGATAGAAGATGGCTGGATTGGAATCGCGCAGCTGCATCACGTAACGACCGTCTGCTAATTGCAGCAGCGCGGCGACGGCGTGGGCCGGCCGCAGGGTGGCCCGGGAACCGAGAAATGCACCGGACGGATCCGACACGCGTGCGCCCCGATCGCAGGCTCAGCCCCGCATCACGAAATCGGTCGGCAGCGTTTTGAGCTGCGGAAGATATTTGCGTCCCCACTCGACCATCTCGCGCATACCCTCCTGCCAGCTGACTTGCGGCTCCCAGCCGACATCGCGCTTGATCGCGGAGCTATCGAGCCAGTAGCGCGAATCTTGATGCTGACGGTCGCCGGTCACCTCGCAAAGCTGCTCGAACGGCATTTTTAGCGCCTCAGCTGCCAGCTCGACGACCCGACGAATTGAAGTCGGGTCCTTCGGGCCGGCGTTGTAGACGGTACCGAACGGCGCCTTTTCCGACACCAGGTGGATGGCTCGGGCGAGATCGCGATTATGGATGTAGGATTTCTCCGCACGGCCGCCGCCGTGCAGCGGAAGCTTGCGACCGGTAAGGCCGCAGAGTACCGCCTTCGGAACGACTCGATGCAGTTGCTGACCAGGTCCATAGGCGTTCGAGGGGCGGATGATATTCATCGGGAACTTCAAGAACTTGTGGATCGAAATGAGATGCAGGTCGAAGGCCGCCTTCGACGCGGCGTACGGACTCGTCGGCTTGATCGGTTCGTCCTCGCGCGCCGCATGATCGACCGACCCGTAAAGCTCGGAAGTGCCGATGTGAATGAACCGCTCGAGGTAGCTCCGCGACTGGAGCTGCTCGGCCAGTTTGGCCAGTGCCACGCAATTGGTCTCGAAATACCGCCATGAATGTTTGAGCGAGGTCGCGCCTTCACCTTGGGCGGCGAAATTGATGATCACCTGGGGCTTCTCGCGGTCGAGAAGCTCCATCAGGAGGTCAAGCTCGTAATTGACGTGATAGGCGTGATAGCTATACCGCGGATCGCCCTCACCAATACCCAATGTGAAGCACTGGTACTTCGGCAAGTTGCGGCCGACCGCAATGACTTTGGCGGGGTCGGCATGCTCGAGCAGATACTTCGAGGTATGAAGGCCAAAGGAACCGCCCCCACCCAGCACAGCGTACGTCTTCTTCATCGTCCGCGCTCCTGATGATGCTCGCGGCCGGGCTCAATGCTCCGCACCGTCCACTCGGGATCGATCTCTAGAATTGTCCAATAGTAGTCGCCGGTATAGCCCGCGCGCTTGAAGAGCTCATGCCACATGTCAGGTTTGCCGAAGGTTTCGGCCGTAAGCACCCAGTCAAGGAAAGCGTCTCGCTCCTCATCGTTGCGATAGGCGTCGACCTGGACATAACCGCGTCCCGGCGCGACCCGCTCGATCTCGCGCACGGCCTCGACACACGCCTCATAGTCAAGGTTATGAACGACGTTGATGCAAATCGCCGCGTCGATGCTGCCGCTCGCGAAAGGCAGTCTCTGCGCACTCCCGCATACGATGCGGCCGCGGACATCGGGATGACAGTTCTCAATCGCGTACCGGGAAACTTCAAGCCCCCACACATCGAGACCAGGCACAACCGCCATCAAATCGCGCATGAGGAAGCCCTTGGCGCAGCCGATGTCCAGCACGCGGCTGCCGGGCCTGAGCCGAAAATGCGCGGCAATGTCGCGAGCCACCGGGACCCAGCGTCCATCATAGCGGTAGCCGCCGTACCCTTGCTCTCGCGTACCATCAAAATATTCGCGGCCGAATCTGCGGGCAATGATCCGGTTTTCCGCTTGCCCTTGTTTGCGCGCGGTAAGATTGCGCTTCGCACGCGGATATTTTGCCAGAAGGTTAATCTCAGGCACTGGCGTGGGCCCTCATGTCGGCGAGCATTGCCGCCAAGCCCTCGTCGAGCGGCTTGAACCGCGCCCCGGGAAACGCAATGAGCAGGTTGGTGACGTCGAAGTGACGATGGGTCTCGGGGTTCTGCCGCGCAGAGGGGGCGATCTCGACCGGCCGCCCTGCGCGCGCGGCAATTATTTCGGCGACCGCGCGGAACGTCTGCGATTTGCCAGTTGCCAAATTGAGCAGGCCCGTCGACCGATGTGACAAGACCTTAAGAATCAGATCGACCGCGTCATCGGCATGCAAATGATCGCGCGTTTCCTCGCCGTTGCCGAACAGCGGAATGCGCCCGTCCTTGAGCGCCTGGCGAAGGAAACGATTTGGGCCGTAAGAATTGTGCGTGTCGTCGGTGCCGTAGACGGCGGTGAGGCGGAGAACTGCGAGGGGCGCGTTGGCCTCAGCGGCCAGCATGAGTTCACGCGTGCGATGCATGACGCCATAGAGATCAATGGGCGCTGCCGGCGTCTCCTCGGAGATGAGCGGCGTTGCGAAGGCATAGACGGCGTCGGAACTCGCGTAGACGAGCTGGGCGATCGCGACAGCGCGCGTCGCCTCGCAGACCGCACGCGCCATGGCAAGATTTCGCATCAGGGTGCCGGAGTCGCGGCCCTTGTCCGGAGTGAGTGCTGCCAGAAACACGATCGCATCTTCGGGACGCAGCCGCTCGGCCAGCCGCGCGCCCGCGGAAATATCTGCGAGATCGATATCGCGCGATCCAAGCCCGACCGTTTCGATGCCGGCCTTCGCACAGGCCCCTATCAGTCTACGCCCCAAAAAGCCGCCCGAGCCAAGGACGACTACGCGCTCGGGTTTACGCGGCTGATTGTGGACATGCGACAGCGTCATTCGGCGTGCACCAGCAGGGGCGCTCCCAGTACGACATGTTCGAGGCCGGCGGCAACGGCGGCGGCACGGTCTAACATCGAAAACGGATCAATCACAACACGCCCGCGCAGTCGCGCGGCAATATCGCCGGGCTTGAGCGCGCGAAACTGCGGCCATGGCGTCATGATGACGAGCGCATCAGCGCCCTCACAAACTGTCAGCGGATCCTCGCTCACCGTCATACGTGGGTGCCATTCGCTCGATGCACGCACCGCCGGATCGAACACCCGCAGCCGGAAGCTCACGAGTTCCCTGATCAGCGCAACCGCGGGCGAATTCTTGATCGAGTGGGTGTTCTCCTTATACGTCACTCCCAGAATGCCGATGACTGGTTCATCGACCCGCGACACCACCCTCTCGTGAAGCTGCCGCAATGGCCAACTCCGCCGGTAGCGGCTATTGCGCAGCCAAGCGGAAATCAGCCCTGCTTCGGTGCCATGGCCCTCGGACAGGCGCCGAACGGTGGCAAGATCGCGTTCGAGATTGCCCCCCGCGATGCCGAGACCCGGGGCAAGATAGGCGTAAGCGCCGATGCGCCGATCGAGCTTTAGTGCCGGCGCGATCTCCCCCCAATCGGCGCCGATTTTTTCGCACAACTCCGCCAAAGTATTGGCGACGCTCACCGACGCGACGAGGCAGCAATTGATGGATATCTTCGCCAGTTCCGCGCTTTCGTAGCGCATCGGCAGGATCGGACATCCGAATGCGTCGAGCACCGCGCGAAAGCGGGAGTCGAGCGGCGCTGCCGGGTCGGCAGAGCCGACGATGGTGCGCTCAGGCTTGAGGGCCCGCTCGACCGCTTGCCCAAACACGAGTGTTTCAACTTGGTAGTAAAGTCGCTCGCGCGGCCATGCGCCAATGGCGCGGGTGTAGCCCGGCGGCACTTGGGAAAGGATTACCAGGACGGCACCCGGATTCATGGCGCCGGCAACATCGCGGATCAAAGCCGTCAATCCGGAGACATCGCCTCTGCCATGATCATCGGTCGGCACGTCGGGCGCCACGTAGACGACGTCGCAGCTCCTGAGGTCGTCGCGCGCGCTGGTGAAAGTTTGCCGCGCGCCATTGCCACGGATCAGCTCGTCAAGGCCGGGCTCCAGCACCGGCCAATCCTGCTGCACCAAGCGGTCAATCAGGCCACGATCCGGGTCGAAACACCGGGTCTGAAAGCCGCGTGCGGCGACCGCCGAGGCCGAAACAAGCCCGAGATGGGTCATGCCGGCGAAACCCACGACCGGCGGCTTCATCCCTGTCCTTTCGCCGCCATCGCTTCCGCGCTCAGGCGCCGCAACACGCGATGCAGCCATATGTCGTTTGACAGATCAGTCTTCGCTCCAGAAAGGCACAGCGTCTTGAAATGTGCGTATTCGAGCGCCCAGGTGGGGTCGTCCTGCACCAGCGTTTGCGTCTCCTCCGGCGGCCGCCCGCTCGGTAACACACGGCTGCGCTTGGTGAACGCGGACGGACCCCATTTACACAGCGACTGGATGTGTGCCGAGCCATGCTCGGCAAGGATGTCGCAGGTGAAGTGGTTACGCCACATCAGCAGCGTCATTTCCAGCTCGATACGCGGGCGCGAATGTTCGCAGTTGATGACGACGTGATCGGGCGCGCGGTTTTCGAAGCCATGGACGCCCACAAACCCGAACTTGTCCGTGATATCTCCGAACCAGAAGCGGCAAGTATCAAGCAGGTGCGAGCCGAGGTCGGGCAAAACGCCCGCGCCCTGGTCCCGCCACGCCGAATCGCGCACCAGCCGCGCCGTGCCATTGCCATAGAACATGCGGCAGGAATAGATCGCACCGAGTTCGCCGCTCGCGATCAGGTCCCGCATGCGCACGAAGTGCGGCTCGAAGCGGTGGTTATAGGCGGTGTAGCAAACCACGCCGTTCTTGCGCGCCAGCGTTTCGAGGCGAGCGATGTCGCCCTCATCCGTCGCCCAAAGCGGCTTCTCGACGAGGACGTGCTTACCATTTCCCAGGCAATAGGTGAGAAGCTCGACCTTTGGCTCATCGGGAATGCAAGCCAACACAGCATCATAATCGGCAATCGGGACGTCGGCGATTGACCGATAGCGCGCTTCCTGATTGACGGGATCGACATCGGCCACAAAATCAATGCCGGCAATCCGGCGACGCTTGTATCCCTGGACTCCGAGGCCGGCGACCACGACCCGCATTGCTGGACTGCTCAAACGAGGACCATCTGTCTCTCGATGGCGTCGATCTTCGATCTTAAGTCGTCTGCTGTGACCGGAATATTGCCGTCGCATTCACACTCGAGCGCCGCGGCCATGCTCCCGAGAATGGTGGCGATGCCGGCATCACCACCGGCGAGCATGGCAAGCGTGGCGTAGGCAAGCAACGCGTCGCCGGCGCCGACGGCGTCGACCAATCGATCGACGAAGCTGTCGATGACGAAGAAGCTATCGAGCGACTCGTGATCGGCATCGCAGCAGGCCAGCACGCCGCGTTCGCCGAGCTTGAGGATGAGCAGCTTGCACCGTGACGCATCGTAGAGGTTCGAGGCGAGCGGACGGATACCAGAATCCTGGTCGCCAAGCGCGAAACGAGCCTCCCGCTCGTTCGGGGTGATGAGATCGAAGCCCTGGAAGTCGGTGATATTGCCCCAGCGGCTCGCGACTTGACTGTCGGCGACGCGGAAGCACCTATCGGGCAACGCTTTCACCAGTTCCGGGATGGTGCGGCGATTGAAAAGGCCGTGGCGGAAGTCGGAGAACACCACCGCGTCGGTGGGCACTGTGCGCACCGAGCGGGTGAGATCCTCGAGGATTTGGTCGGAAATCGAGCGGTTATCGAGCGTATCCACCTTCAGGAGCCGATACCCGCCCACGACTATCGCGTTCTTATTGACCGTCGGCCGCGACCGATCGATCACCGCGTTGACCTCGATATCGGCGCCTCTGAGATCGTCGATCACGAAATCGCGGTAATCGTCCTCCCCAAGCACCGTCGAAAACGTGACCCGCCCTCCGGCCGCGGCGAGATGTTTTGCGACGATGCCGGCGCCGCCCACATAGTCGACCTTACGCTCGAACAGCACGCTCATGGTGGGCGTCTTGGTGTTGCCTCCGACCATGGCGCAATGGGTGTAGCTGTCGACGATCGTGTCGCCGACAACATGGACGCGGTGCCCCTCCATGGCATCGAGCGTTCGCCGCAGCTTGTCGAAGCTAATGCAGCTGCGCTCCATCAGGATTTGCAGTTTTTCCAGCTTGATCGCCGGCGGCGCGAGATCGATGAGATTCGAGGAGGAATAGACGATGTCGCCGGGCGTGAAGATGATCTCGCCGCCATAGGCGCGGACGACTTCCGCCTCCTCCGCGGTCTTTGCCGGCATGCCCGTCGCCGTGTACTCGAATCCCTTGGCAAAATAATCGGGTTCGATCAGACGAATGTTGTCCAGCGGTGTCGCATTCCTGTCGATCACGACGTAATCGACCACCTCGAAGGCGGCGAGATTGACCGCCCGCAGATCCTGCGGGACGTGCGGTCGGTGCGCCCCTTTGGTGATGTGGTGGTCAGCGGTAATGCTGGCGACCAGCAGATCGGCCTTGCTCTTGGCGTACAGCAAATGACGGATATGGCCTGGATGTACGACATCGAACACGCCATGGCACATGATCACGCTTTTACCGCGCGGGCGCGCACCGATGATGTCGCGCAGCTCTTGCGCCGACTTGATTTTGTGACGATACCGGTCGAGCAACTGGAGCATGGAGACCTCAGGCGCTCTGCTTGCCGAGGTAACGGAACCAAGTCTTGGTCGCCTCCGCAATCCGATCGGGATCCCATAGCGGGGCGTCCCGCCAGCGTTCGATATCAACCAACATTCGCCGCACGCCATCCTCGAAGCTGACGACCGGCTTCCATCCGAGCGACGAAACGATCTTCGAGATATTCGCGAAGGTGCAATCCGGTTCGCCGGGCCGCTTGGGAATATATACCACGTCGCCGCCCAGAAGCTCGACCAGCCGATTGATCGATTGCGGGTTGCCGGCCCCGACATTGAAGCGCTCGCCGCTGATCGGCGTTCGTGCGGCGGCGAGAAACGCCTCGGCGGCGTCGGTCACGTAGATGAAATCGCGGCGCTGGGTTCCGTCGCCTACGACCGTGTAAGGTTTGCCCGCAAGTTTCTGCCGAAAGAACACGCCGAATACCGCACCATAGACCCCGGTCGTGCGCACACGCGGGCCATAGGCATTGAAGATGCAGATCGAATTCACCGGCAGGCCGTACACGCGGTGCCAATGAAATGCCGCCTGCTCGCCCTGATACTTGGAAAGTGCATACGGATATTGCGGGGCAATGGCATGGTCCTCGGCGGTGGGTACCGCGGCAAGCCCATAGCAAGACGAGGAAGCGGCATAGACGAATTTGTCGACCGCGGCGTAGCGGGCGCACTCGAGCACGCGCACCGTGCCCTGGACGTTCGTGTCCATGTACTGGATCGGTTGCTCGATCGAGGGCACGATGTCTCCGATCCCGGCGAAATGGAAGACATACTGCGCGCCGGCAAAGATCGGCGATGCCGGATCGAGTTGACGAACGTCCTGCCAATAGCAGGTGAGATCCGGGTGGCCCTTGACGTGGTCGAGATTGCTGCGGTGGCCGCCGACAAGATTGTCGATCACGCGAACCGCGAAGCCCGCGTGCAACAGCACGTCCACCATGTGGCTGCCGATGAAACCGGCACCGCCGGTGACAACCGCAGCCGGCTTTGACCTCATGCCGCTTTCAGCCTCTTCAACAGACGCACGTTGTAGTAACGGTCGTCTTCCATGCTGTTGGGCAGCTTTTTCGCGAGAAAAGCCTGGCAGAGCTCACGCACCGCATCTTCGATGGTGTGACGCGGCGTATAGCCGAGGACGCGTTTTACCTTGTCGGAGTTGATGTGATAGGAGCGCACATCGTCCGTCGGCGTAGTGACGATCTCGACGTTCTTGCGCTGCGGCATCTCCTGCGACACCACGCGCCGGACCAGCTCAGCGATCTCCATCAGCGATAGATTTTGATAACCGACGTTGAAGATCTCGTTCTGGATCTTTTCAGCCGGCGCGGTGAGGAAGAGCTGGACCGCGTCGCAGTAATCCTGAATGTGCAGGTTTGGCCGCAATTGCGAGCCGCCGAACACGGTGATCTTGCCGACATTGACCGCGTGGTTGGTCAGGATATTGACCGAGAGATCGAGTCGTTGCCGCGGCGAGTACCCGCACACGGTTGCCGGCCGGAAGATGACGCCCGTGAAGGTCGCATCCGTGTGCTTCTTGAGAAGCGGCTCGCACATGCCCTTGTACTTGTTATAGAGGGTGAGCGGAACGAGCGGATGGTCCTCGGTGACGTCCGACTTTTCGGAAACGCCATAGACGGAGCTCGACGAGGCGTAGACGAACCGCTTCACGCCCGCCTTCTTGGCCGCCTTAACCAGCGGTTCGAAGGCGTTGAGATTGATCGAGGTCGAGAGGTCCTCATCAAGCTCGAAGCTCGCGTCGTTGGAAATGCAAGCAAGATTGACCACGGCATCATGGCCCGCAACCGCCGCGGCGAATTTCGCGGTATCGCGAATATCGCCGTCGATAATGCGCAGATTGGGATTGTTCCGCGGCAAGAACTGATTGCCGAAGAACATGATGTCAAAGACTGTCACTTTGTATCCGCGCGACAGCAGTTGCGGCACGAGCCGCGCCCCGCAATAGCCGGCGCCGCCGGTGATCAAAACCTTGTCAAAAAGTCGATCCATATTCCTCTCCTCATTCCGCCGCGACACGGGTGATCTTGATCTGATAGGCCGCCGCGGTCGCGTCGCGATAGAAGGCTTGCACCGTCTCGCGCGAGTACTCCGCTAAATCCTTGCCGACGAGATCGAGCTTGCTGAGAAATTCGTTCGGCACGGTGACGATGTCGCAGCCGCTCTCTTCGGAGTGGAAGATGTTCAACAGCTCGCGGGTGCTGGCCCAGAGCAGCTCCGCCTTCGGACGCGCTGCGGTGATCTGTTTGCACGCCTGCATATGCGGGATCGGATCGACGCCGGTGTCGGCGATGCGCCCGGCGAAGACCGAGACAATCGCTGCCGTTTGCGGATGTAGCGCGTCGACGACCGTGCGCACCTGATCGAGGGTGAAGATCGCGGTTACGTTGAGGACTATGCCCTCGGACGACAGCGCGCGGATGAGTTCGCTCGCGGACTGCCCCTTGGTGTTGGTGACTGGAATTTTCACGTTCACGTTGGGTCCCCAAGCCGCGATCGTGCGCGCCTGCTCGGCCATGCTCGCAAAATCATCGGCGAACACCTCGAAGGAGACCGGCCGGTCCGGAATCGCGGCAAGGACCTTGCGCGCGAATGCTTCGTAATCGCTCACGCCGGCCTTGCGCATCAATGTGGGATTGGTGGTGAAGCCCTTGATCAGCGGGTTCTTCGACATTTTTACGATGCCCTCATAGTCGGCACCGTCGGCGAAAATCTTCACCTTCAGATCGGCGACCCGGCTCATGGCCCCTCCTGTGCGGTTAGAACGGTTTCGATGATGAGGTCGGCGGCTTCGCCGATCGAATGCGCGACATAGTCGGGAGAATCTGGCCCTGGCAAGGCATAGCCAAGATCGATGAACACGGTGGCGCAGCCGGCAGCGCGGCCTGCCTCCACGTCGCTGCTGCGGTCGCCGACCATGAAGCTTTTCTTAAGGTTAACGCCGAGTTCCCTGGCAGCCTCGAGGATCATGCCCGGTTTCGGTTTGCGGCAGTCGCAGTGCTCGGCCTGCCCATGAAAGCAGACTTTGACGGAATCGAGGGGCAATTCACGCGTCATGATCTCGTGCATCGCCTCGATTTCCGAACGGGGAATCAAGCCGTTTCCCACGTCCGGCTGGTTTGTCACTACCGCCAAAAGAAACCCCGCCTGCTTCAACTTTCGAAGGCTGGCCACAGCCTCGGGATAAAGCCTGAAATCCTCCAGCCGTCTCGGGGCGAAGCTTCGCCTGTCTCGGAATTCGGGAACGACAATAACCCCATCCCGATCGAGAAATACGGCCGGTCTCAACCCGCGGCCAGGGCTTACCATTTCGTCTGCCTGCGCTGCAAGGCTGGATGGCTGACCAGGCAATGCCACACCACAGCCTGGAACGCCTCCGACAAGGGGGTGATCCAGTTCGGATTGACCTGGGGGATGAGGACGACCACATCGCCGTGTTTGGCGGTGTAGCCGCTGTCCCGGCCGACGATTCCGAACACTTTTGCCGAGCGGGCCTTCGCCAAATCGATTGCGTGGACGATGTTGGCGCTGATCTTGCGCTCGGCATCCCCGCCGCCAACGGAGTAGATCAGCACTGCGTCCTTATTTCCGAGCTGGCTGGTGTCGAGCCAGGCGGCAAACACGGTGTCCCATCCCTCGTCATTGGTGCGGGCGGTGAGTTCGGAGACGTTATCGACGGGGCTGTAGGTTTCGATTCCGCAGAGCTTGCGAAAATCATTGACGGCGTGGCTGCAGTTCGCCGCGCTGCCGCCGACGCCGATCAAGAATAAGCGACCCTTGCGCTCGCGCAGCCGGTCGAGCTCCGACGCCAAGGCTTCGATCGACGCGAATGAAATATCGCGACAGATCTGAGCGGCGGCAGCAAAGAACGTTTCCGCGTGAGTCATTCGCCCAACCGCCTCGGAAAATTGCCGCGAACTCTTGCCATATCCGTCACGCTATTTGAAGTGCCCCTTCGCCTGGAAATCAACCGTCAGCGGCGCTGCGAGGCCAGCGATCCGTAGAGTTCCACATAGCGATGAATGGCGTGCCCCATCGCAAAGTTGTCCACAATACGCGCCCGCGCCCTGCTCCCGCGTTCCGCCCGTGCGGTTGGCGACTCTGCGGCTAACTTCCGAATCGCTGAAGCGAGCGCATCGGGACTCTCCGGCCCTACGACCAAACCGGTGTCGCCGACAATGAGCTTCGCGTCGCCGACGTCTGTGGTAATCGCCGGAAGCCCACAGGCCATCCCTTCGGCCAGCACGTTCGAGAATCCCTCGCCGAAGCGGGAACTCGACACCACGAAATCCGCGGCGGCAAACAACCGCGCCACATCGCAGCGGCGGCCGAGCCGAAACAGATTGCGCGCAACAGGAAGGTTTTCAGTACCGGCGCCGACCAATAACGCGGAAAGATCGGGGAGCGCCGCCATCGCAGCAAGAAAACTCCCATGATCCTTCATCGCGTCGACCCGTGCGACATGCGCCAGCACGATTGCATCATCGGCAATGCCGAGCTCGGTTCGCATCGCGCGGCGCGCCGCGGCATCCGGCCGGAATTCGTCGACGTCAATTCCGTTCGCGATCACCTGCGCGCGGCGCGGATGATATCCGAGCGCCAGATGCGACTTGAGGCCGGCGGCCGAGTTGGCCGTCACCAGATCGGGCCATCGCGACAGCAGTGCGCAGGCCTTCACCACCAGCCCCAGTCCGACCCCGTAGCTGCGCCAATCCATCGCCGAACATCGAATGCCCCAGACGAGGTTGGTCTGTCCGCGTCGCCCCGAGAGGGCGAGCGCGAGAAGGGCTGCGAGATCGCCGTAATACATCCAACCTTGGACGATGTCGGGCCGCCTTTCGGCGATGAGCCGAGCGAGCTGCCGCAAACCCGTGGCTATGCCGGCGGGCTTGTCGAATCGCAACTCAACGACTTCGATGCCTGCGGCCCGCAGGCGCGCCATATGTGCCTCGGCGGGAAGCAGGCTTACGATCGTGATTTCGTCGGCGACGCCGGGCTTCGCCGTGGCGAGCCGTGCCAGCATCGCTTCAGCACCGCCGCCTCGCAGACCCGCCGTGACATAGACGATCTTGCGCGGCCGCAGGGTCACGCCCACCTCGCGCGCCACGCTTGCAGCATCAGCACGGTCCACAACGGATACTGCCAATTGCGGCTGCCCTCGAGATGTTCACGCCAAGCCCGCCGCACCGGTTCGACCCGCACCAGCCCATCGAGCCGCGTCGGCGCAAGCAGTGACTCCGCCCACTCCCGCAGCGGGCCTCGCAGCCAAGCGTCGATCGGCACGCCAAATCCCATTTTCGGCCGCTCGACCAGAGACCTCGGCACATAACGATCGAGCACCCGGCGGAGCAACCATTTGCCGCGGCCGCCGTGCACCTTAAACCCAAGCGGCAGGCTCCATGAATAAGCGACGACGCGGTGATCCAACAGCGGCACCCGGCCCTCGAGGCCCACGGCCATCGTCGCCCGGTCGACCTTGGTCAGAATGTCATCGGGGAGATAGCTGACCATATCGAGGAACTGCATGCGTGCGACGAGGTCGGGGAAGTCCTTTGCGATGCTGGCGTCCCACAATGGTCCGCGCGGCTCCACACCCGCGCCGGCGACCTCCTCGGGCCGCTCCCATTGGCTCACGAGCCGGCGATAGATCGCGTCCGGCTCGGGATTGTCCAGGAGGGTCGTGATCTTATGCAGCTTGTCGCCGGGCAATGCCGGCCGCCACGACGCGGGGACGAACGCAAACAAGCGGTTCCAGGTCTGCGGCGCGAGCGCGCGCAAGGCCGTGGCCGAAACCCCGCGCAACGGGCGCGGCACGAGCTTCACCGCGCGCGCGAGCCGCTGCGCCCACAGATAACGGTTATAGCCGGCGAAAAGCTCGTCTCCGCCGTCGCCCGACAGCGCTACGGTCACATGCTTGCGGGTTAATTCCGAGACCAGGTAGGTCGGAATTTGGGAAGGGTCGGCGAACGGCTCGTCGAACCAGTCCGCGAGATGTGGAATGACGTCGAGTGCATGTCGCGGCTCGACGTAGAATTCAGTGTGGTCGGTGCCGAGATGGGCGGCGACCTGCTTGGCGCACTGCGCTTCATCATACCCGGCTTCGTGAAAGCCGATGGAGAACGTCTTGACCGGCCGGGAGCTCTGCGCCTGCATCAGCGCGACTACGGTCGAAGAATCGATTCCGCCGGACAGGAACGCGCCGAGCGGCACGTCGGCAATCATCCGCAAGCCGACCGCCTCGCGCAGAAG
>Ga0306924_10000145_pt1 | contig 51912 bp, 41 predicted proteins | sample sta12Can44000111_FD_203756 | JGI IMG/M metagenome (GOLD analysis project Ga0306924, IMG submission 203756) | Lab enrichment of tropical soil microbial communities from Luquillo Experimental Forest, Puerto Rico - statanox.12C.anox.44.000.111 (v2)... | ecosystem: Environmental > Terrestrial >... | reverse complement strand
GCGTTCGCCGGGCGGGAACGCGTGCTGGCGGCGTATGAACATGCCGTGCGCGAGCGCTATCGTTTCTATTCCTACGGAGACTGCATGTTTGTGGAGTGACAATATTCAGACCAGAAGGGAGTGAGGCGGGAGGCCGAATTGCGAGAATCCTTTGCCAGGCTGGACTGTTCTGGCTCGATGCCGGTGATCGTAGAAAGCAGTCCCGAGGAGACGCGGCTGAAGGCTCTCGCCGCCCAATTGTGCTTTGCCGAGACCTGCCATTTCGAGCCGGCAACTTCGCAGGGCCGAATTCCTCAGCCGGATCGATATTTTCGTATTGCCGTCGCGCACCGAAGTTCTCTCGAACTCGCTTACGGAGTGCGATGGCCTACGAGTGTTGCGTGGTGGCATCGCGAGCGGCGGCAATCCGGAGTTGGTTGGTGACCAAGTGAACGGCGCGCTATTCGAAGCGGGGAACGTGGAGGAGCTCTCTCGCAAGCTGGTGCACTTGTCACAGGATTCCGGGGGACGGAAGCAGATGGCTGCTGCTTCGGCGCTCAATCTCGACGACGGATGGGCGAACTGTGATGCTCGAAGCCGCCGAGACCATGCAGGAAACCGACGAGTCCTCCCGACGAGTCCTCCCTGCAGCGTTGAGCTTCACACTGTTGGTGGCTTTGGCAGTTCAACGGGGATGGTCTTCTCCCTCGCTGCTGTAGCTGGTTCCCGGCTTTTGTCCATCCATTCTTTCAACAACCCCGCCTGCCGGTCCACATTCTTCCGCAGGTCGTATTTGTCGGACACGCGTTTGCGAGACAGCTCTGCCATCTTGTGGCGCATTGCAGAGTCGTCCATCATTCGCCCCAAGGCACCGACAAGTTCCGCCACATCGGAGGCCGTAAAGAGCAGTCCATCTACTCCATCGCGAATCAGCTCCGGAATGCCGTTGATCCTCGGTGCAACGCACGGCACACCGGTAACCATTGCTTCCATGAGCACCACCGGTACGCCTTCGGCGAAGCTCGACATGACGAACACATCACTTCGGCGATACAGATTCCGGAGCTCATCCTGATCTTTCCAACCGGCGAACACTACGCGATTTGCGATTCCCAGACGCTTGGCCTGTTGCTCCAGCATTGCGCGATCAGGACCGTCGCCGGCCAAAGTCAGCCGGAAATCGCGTCCTTGCTGCCGCAACTCCGCCATTGCTTCGAACAGCAGGGGAAAACCTTTGATCGCGGTTAGTCGTCCCGCAGATATGAATTCGAATGGTGAGGGTTGCTCGCGAAACTCAGCCAGCGTCCATCCAGCCGGATCGACTCCCAAAGGGGTGACTTTCAGCTTGTGCCAGTCGTCAGGCGATGACCAGAGCATGATCTGGCTGCATCCGAAATAGCTGATCGAGCACACCAGTTCGGCGGCCTTTACTTTCTCTGGGATTGCAAACCCCACCGGATCGATGAATTCTGCTGGCCCATGCAGGGTCATGGAGAGGTGCACGTCAAAGATTCGCGACAGAATTAGCGCCACCGTTGTGGAGTACACGGAGTGGATGTGGGTAATCCCTGCGCGTTGCAGGCGATGTCCTGCCCAAACCGCCTCAGCGAAATATGCCAGGTGCAAAGCCGTTTGGCGAGGGCGAAATTTTCCGAAACGCAAGGCTGTCTGGAGCCCACGCAGGTATCGCAGTGGACGTCCCGCCAGTGTTGCCGCATGGCTGGCACAATGTTCCAGGGCCCCGCTACTCACGATGTACCAGGTTGCCTGTAGCTCCTCGGCCTCGGCCTCCGATAAAGGCGAGGGTCGTGGGCCGGGACGGCGCACTGAAATGGTCTGAATATCCCAGCCTTCACTGCGGAGTTGCCGCACTTCGCGCAACAGATACGTATGTCCCAGCGTCGGATACTCACTCAGCAGGTAGGCCAGTTTCATTCCAGCAGCTCGTGACAAGGCGTCGTGCTCAAGCTGAACAGCGAATGCTCAGTGTACTGAGCGCTAACACGATGCTGCAATAATCCGAGGAAGTCGTCGCCGCATCGTGGTAGCACAACTAGTAGCGCAATTCTTACTTTCGCTGCGCAATTTATCGTTCTTTCGAACATGCTTTCAGGATTGTAGCGTGAGCAGGTTCGTTAACATAGATGAGCTGACCCTATCTTCGATTGATAGCCGCGCCGCTTCGATTCCATTAAAGGGAGTCGGGGTTGAGGATGTCTTGGGCCACCGAAGCAGTAGACCATCTGCAATACAATTGTCTCTGTTGGATCTCTCCTAAAGAACCTGATGTTTGCACCGGAGCAGCATTTCTTGGTCGTTCGAAGCTCGACCTGCTGGGTTCGCCGCTTAACGTTGCGGGTAAAACCGTCGTCGACTTCGGTTGCGGTGAAGGTCACGAGTGCATCGAACTGGCTCGACGCGGGGCCAGAAGGGTCATAGGCGTAGATATTCGTAACGAGTTGCTCGCTCGTGCTCGCGAACTGGCGCGGCAAAGTGGCGTCGGCAAGCTTTGCGAGTTTGTCACGCGTCCACCCGTAAATGCCGACATCATCATCTCCCTCGATGCTTTCGAGCATTTTGAGCGGCCCGCTGAAATTCTCGAGATCATGCACTCCTTTCTTAACCCCGGAGGTTGCGTGCGCATCAGCTTCGGACCAACCTGGTATCACCCACTGGGAGGGCACCTGTTTTCCGTCTTTCCCTGGGCGCACCTGATGTTTTCTGAGAAAGCCCTACTGCGCTGGCGCTCCGACTTCAAGACGGATGGCGCCACCCGGTTTCAGGAGGTGGCCGGAGGCCTGAACCAGATGACGATCCGCCGTTTTGTGCGGCTCGTGCAGCGCAGTCCACTGATGGCGAGCTGGTTTGAATGTGTTCCCATCCGTCCGTTGCGCCTCTTGCACAATGCCCTGACTCGCGAGTTCACTACTTCGATCGTTCGCTGTGAACTTGTGCCGAAGAAGGCGGCCTCCAAACCGGTCAGACCACCGCTGGAAGCTGCCGTATAGCATCTGTGGCGAGGGTGGGGAAACTGCCGGCAGTTCCTCACGGTAATCATGCTAAACTTTTGCCAGAGTTGTTTTTGGGGGAACGTGGCCGCAACTGCAACCATCAATCGCCAGCCCAATCCCTTGCTTCGAGGTTCCTTTCCTCGGCTCGCGTTCTTGCTGTTCTCCATCTACACCGCTTTTACGGAAGTTGTCCCATTTATGGGTAAGCTGCGGCCGCAACTGATTCTCGCCATATTGGGGCTGCACGCCGTGTTTGGCGCTGGGCAGTTTATGAAGGAGAGGCAATGACGCCTGCCGACTCCACGCTCCAACCCGTTCCTGTTGGGACCTATTAGCCCATGTGTGGCATCGCTGGCTTTCTACACACCGATCGTGTTTCTGCCGACGAGCGCATCGTGCGCCGAATGACCGACCTCATTGCGCATCGCGGGCCTGACGCTTCCGGCTTTTGCGTTCGCGGCGAGGTTGCTCTCGGACACCGCCGCCTCAGCATCATCGATCTTTCTACCGGCGGCCAGCCCATGTCCAATGAAGACGATTCGGTCTGGATTACCTATAACGGCGAAATCTTCAACCACGCCGATGTTCGGCTTGAGCTCGAATCCGCGGGGCATCGTTACAAGAGCCGCTGCGACACCGAGACGATTATTCACGCCTACGAACAATGGGGTGACCAGTCGCCGCTGCGCTATCGCGGGATGTTCGCCTACGTCATCTGGGATGAGAACAAACGGCAGCTCTTCTGCGTTCGCGACCGGCTCGGTATCAAGCCGTTTTATTACTTCTGGAATGGGCGGCTTTTCGCGTTTGCGTCTGAAATCAAGGCCCTGCTGGAGCATCCGGAGATCAGCGCCGGTTTCAATGATGCGCTTCTGCCCGAGTATCTCGCCTTCGGGTACACAAGCGGCGACCAGACGTTGTTTACCGGCATTCATCGGCTGCTGCCGGGGCGTACACTCACTGTGAGGTGCGGGCCCGATGCGCGCATAGAGATTAAGCAATACTGGGAGGCCCCCTGCCCGACCTCATTTGACGATCGTCCAGACCACGAGTGGATCGCCGAATGCCGCTCGCAGCTTGAGCAGGTCGTCCGTATGCGCCTGATGTCGGACGTCCCTCTCGGCATGTTCTTAAGTGGAGGAGTCGATTCGAGCGCGATAGCGGCCATCATCAAGCGCCACGCTGACGGGCCGGTGAAGACGTTCTCGGTCGGATACACCGAGTCGCGTTACAGTGAGCTCTCTGAGGCTCGTCAGGTTGCCGAACGGATTGGTACCGACCATCACGAAGTCTTCGTCTCTATGGAGGACTTCTTTAACGCATTACCGCGCCTGGTTTGGCACGAAGACGAGCCGATCGCTTGGCCCTCCAGCGTTTCGCTCTATTTTGTTTCCCGGCTCGCGCGCCGGGAAGTCAAGGTCGTTCTTACCGGTGAGGGCAGCGACGAGCTCTTCGCGGGATACAGCCGCTATCGCTTCTATCAGCTCAACTCGGAATGGATGCGCTCCTACAGCGTGCTTCCCGCGAGCCTGCGTAGAGCGATCCAGAGTGGCGTGAACGACTGGCCTCTGCTTTCCGCGGATCTCCGCCGCAAGCTCGGGCACACGTTTCTTGGACGCGGCGCCGAAATTGAATCGCTCTATCTCAACAATTTCTATAGCGCCTTTGGCCTGGATGAGCAGCAGAAGTTGCTGAACCGGTCTTTTCAGCAGGACCCCTATGCGACCTTCCTCGATCGCTGGAATTCTGTATCAAGCTCTCCAACGTTGCCTCGACTGCTCTTCTCGGATCAGAAGACCTACTTGGTCGAGTTGCTGATGAAGCAGGACCAGATGAGCATGGCAACCAGCATCGAGAGCCGCGTTCCCTTCCTCGATCACAAGTTCGTGGAGTTCGCAGCCTCAGTACCACCGCACATGAAGCTCCGAGGCAAACAGGGCAAATACATCGTCAAAAAAGCCGTCGAGGACCTCATCCCCCGCGACATTATTTATCGCAAGAAGATGGGCTTCCCCACGCCGATCACAGCATGGTTGCTGCGCGAGGAGGCTGGCACCATTCGCGATTACCTCCGCGATCCTGAAGGTGTTCTCGCTGCCTACGCCAACTCGAGTTATGTGAGCGAACTGCTCGACAAGCACGTGCGCGGCATACACGATGCCACAGATCGCATCTGGCGGCTGCTTAACCTCCAACTTTGGGGAGACATATACCTAACTGGCCGCCGCCAACGTTTGTGGGAGGGCCTGATGCCCGCCGCAGTTAGCGCGTAGCTCGCCCAGGGCCATTCGCCCTTGAACCATCCCAACAACTCCGCGCTTGTTTGTTCTCTTGAAACTTGAAACTCGAAACTTGAAACTGGATTCATGCGCATTCTATGGGTCAAAACTGACTTTCTCCACCCCACTACGCGCGGTGGGCAGATCCGTACGCTCGAAACAATCAAACGGTTGCATGCGCGTCACGAAGTCCACTACGTCGCCTATGATAATCCGGCGCAACCGGAAGGGTTGCAGCGCGCGAAAGAATACTGCTCTTACGTTTATCCCCTTAGGCTCGATGTTCCACCGCGGCGCTCGCTGAAGTTCGCCGGCCAACTCTTGGGCAACCTGTTCGCGCCCTTGCCGCTTTCCATCACCCGTTATCGCTCGACCACGATGCGCAACAAAATCTGGGAACTCACGACGAAGATCAACTTCGATAGCCTGGTTTGCGATTTTCTTACACCTGCGCCGAATTTTCCCGACATAAGCAAGGCAGTTATCTTCCAGCACAACGTCGAAACCGTGATCTGGCGCCGCCACGCCGAGCAAGCCCCTGACCCGCTGCGCCGCGCCTACTTCAAAATGCAGGCCGACCGCATGTTCAATTGTGAGCGCGACTATTGCCAGGCGGCCATGAGAGTGATTGCCGTGTCACCGCAGGATGCCGCAATGTTCGAGAAAACGTTCGGGGTAAAGTCCTATCCCGTGCCCACCGGTGTGGATCTCGACTACTTTCGTCGCCCTGCGGACGCGCTGCGCACTAGCGATCTCGTATTCGTTGGCTCGATGGATTGGCTACCCAATTGCGATGGCGTCAACTATTTCGTCCGTGAAGTGATGCCACTTATCTGGAAGAGCAAGCCCGATTGCAGCTTGGCCATCGTCGGTCGCACGCCGGCGCCCAATATCAAAGCGCTTGCCGAGCAGGACTCACGCATTAAGGTCACGGGCACAGTTCCCGACGTGCGCCCATATCTGTGGGGCGCGAGTGTCTCTATCGTTCCCTTGCGCATAGGCGGTGGCACCCGCCTGAAGATTTACGAAGCCATGGCCGCTGGTACAGCCACTGTTTCGACCACCATCGGCGCCGAAGGTCTCGATGTTTCGCACCCGGAGAACATTCGCCTGGCCGACACGTCTCAGGCCTTCGCCGACCGGTGTCTCGCGCTACTCAACGATCGTGCGGAACGCGAATCTGTCGCTGCCTACGCGCTCCACCTCGTGACCTCTCGCTATTCGTGGGATGCCATCACAGATGCATTCGAGAGTCTGATTAAAGCGCAGTAGAGGTATATCTCCATCTCCGGTCTCTCAGCGGATTTTTCTTCGCGGATTGGGACAGGAATTCTGCTATTGTTCTGCTGGCGACGGACCACTAGCTACTGACCATTTCTTTAATCACTCGTGCCGGATTGCCCACAGCCACGCAATCGTCCGGTATCGGCTTAGTCACTACCGACCCGGCGCCGACTGTTGTTCTCGAACCAACGTCAGCCATCACGGTTGCCGCCGCCCCTATCCAACTGTTAGATCCTATCGTTAGCTGTACGAACTCGCCTCCGGAAAAAGCTTGTCCTTCGGTATCTCGCGTGTGCTGGCGTCCGCCACTAAGCATCTGCACCCCTGAGGCCAGCAGAGTCCCATCGCCAATCGCCACCCGGCCAAGGATGCAGTAACTCCCCACGTACACGTTCTTGCCAATGCTAGCTTCGGGATGCGCAAAAAACGATCCGAAGGAAATCCTGCTGGACAGGTCGAAGGCTCGCAACGTGAGGTGGTAGTACGCTCCGCGCAGATAGTCGCCAATGCCTCCCGGCACGGTTGCGAACCCATGCGCGAAAAATGTGTACATCGGCTTCAGATGGCCAAAGCCCGCGAGCAGCGCAGGAACAAACGTCAGCACAAGGAACAGCGCGTGCACCCACCCCTTGAGGAATTTCCGCATAGCGATTTGGAGATACTTTACGCGATGAGCCCAATTACAGCTTGCGAAATACGAACTCGTTGCAACCAAGACTGCCGCCTACTGTCCTTAACCGTGTCATCTCAAATCCCCGCTGACAGTAGAAGTCGAAGATTTGCTCAGGCGTCGCGACCTCGAAAGGATACCCGCCCACCCAATCGATGACATCCTGCCAGAATGACATGCCGCGTCCACCCTTGCCGTAAGAACGGATCGACTTCAGAGGCTGCAGCTTCAGGGTGTCCTTTAGCAGATTGCGCCAGTTCAACACCAAAAATGAAGGCAAGACCACCAGAAAACGCAGCCCATTCGGCAACCGGTTGTACAGCCGCTTGGTCTCTTTCCAGCGGATGCTGGCTGTTCCCTGGTCGTTGTAGATTGCAATGAAGAGCTGGCCTCCGCTCCTAACAGGAATCGCAGCATTGGCGAGTGCCGTCCACATATCGCCTGTATGGTGCAGCACGCCCCACGAGTACACCACATCAAACTTGCCCACCGACCGCAGGTAATTGGAATCCAGCGCCGATCCCGATTCAATGATCCAACCAGGGTCATCGGGGAAAAAACGCTGCCGCAACTCCTGTGTGCAACCCACAGAATTGGGATCGTAGTCGAAGGAATGCACCCGTGCGCCCAGTCGTCGCGCCGCCAGGCTGAACAAGCCGCTGCCCGAACCTATGTCGAGGAATGATTTCCCCACCAGGCTGTCAGTCTCTAACATCTCGCACAGCGATTTCATCGCCTCGGAGATCCGGTCTTCGTTCAGCCCCTCCAGGAACCATGCCCAGTTCTTGCCGAATTCAAATCGTTGCCTGCTGGCGACTTCTGCCGCGTGCTGACCCGTGCCTGTAAAGCTCTCCGTCATGATGAAAGATGAAGGAACCCGGGGCCATGAGCCGGGTCGATGTTCGATTATCGCATGCAGTCAGCATGCGAGCGCGAATCCTCTCACGTGCGCCTGGCTCGGTGTCGAAGTGGTTAAACCCGCTTTCAACCCGGATGCAATGCAAGCATCCGGCGTTCTGCGGAATGATACGATTGAAAGACTATGTGTGGGATCGCGGGATTTGTGCTGCGCAACGGCCAAGCTCAACCCTCCGCTGTTCGCGCCATGACCGACGTCATCTGCCACCGCGGCCCCGACGATGAGGGCATTTATACCGAGGGCCCCTGCGGCATCGGCATGCGCCGGCTAAGCATTATTGACCTGAGCACAGGACATCAGCCCATTTCCAACGAGGATGGCACCATTTGGGTCGTTTTCAACGGCGAAATCTATAACTACCAGGAGCTCCGCCAGGATCTGATTGCTCGCGGCCATCGGTTTAGCACCAACAGCGACACCGAAACCCTCCTACACCTCTATGAGGAGAAGGGAGCTGATGGTCTTGCGCTTCTGCGCGGCATGTTTGTGTACTGCATCTGGGACGGCAATCGTCGCAAGCTCTTCATCGCCCGCGACCGCTTCGGCAAGAAGCCGCTTTACTACGCCAAAACTCCCGAGGGCTTCTTCTTCGGCAGTGAGCTGAAATGCCTGCGTGTCGCTGGTGTGCCTCTTGAACTCAACCAGGAGGCCCTGCGGCTTTATTTCCAGTTTGGTTATATTGCGGACCCCTATACGCCGTTTCGCGGCGTTCACAAACTGATGCCAGGATGCTGGCTCGAGTGCTCAGCCGATGGCGAAATCAAGCCAGGACGCTACTGGCGTCTGCCGCCTTTCCATGAAGACAACGAGACCGGGCTGACGCGGGAGCAGGCCAAAGAGAAGATTCGCGAGCTCTTCGATGAGTCCGTTCGAATTCGGATGATTGCCGACGTGCCTTTGGGAGCCTTTCTTAGCGGAGGCATCGACTCCAGCCTGGTAGTAGCATCAATGGCCTTGCAATCCAGTGCGCCTGTGAAGACGTTCTCTATCGGCTTCGAAGAAGCTGCCTACAACGAGCTCTATTACGCCCGGCTCGTGGCCAAGAAGTACAAGACCGAGCATCACGACATCGTCGTCCATCCCGATTCCGTTGAGCTCATCCAAAAGCTCGTTCATCACTACGATGAGCCATTTGCTGACTCCTCGGCGATCCCCACGTATATCGTTTCCGAGTTCGCGGTGCAGCACGTAAAGGTCGCCCTGAGCGGCGATGGCGGCGATGAGTTTTTTGCCGGCTACAACGTAATCGGCGATATGCAGCGCTATGCCTATGTGGATAGCATTCCGTCTCCGCTACGCAGGCTCATCAGCTCAATAGCACAGAGCTTGCCCTATGCTGCGTACGGCAAGAACACGCTGCGCTTGCTCGGCTCGCCTACCCAGCTGGATCGCTACTTCAATACCAATTACACGATGTACTTTCTGCGCAAGCGCATGCTCAATCCCGATTGGATGCTGCCCGCCGATGCTGCCTTCCTGGAGCAGATGCTGCCCGACAACTTCAATGCCGGGAATGACAGCATTCTTTCCAAGCTGATGTACTTTGAAGCCACGAATCTCCTGACTGGCGATTTCCTGGCCAAAGTTGATCGCGCCTCCATGGCAGCATCGCTGGAAGTCCGCTGTCCGATGCTGGATCACCTTTTCTGTGAGTTTGCGACGAAGATTCCTACGGCGTGGAAATGTCAGGACGGCAAAGGCAAGCGCATCCTGCTGGAAGCTCTAGGCGACCGCTTGCCACCCGAATTACTCACGCGCGGCAAGATGGGCTTTGGCGTGCCGCTCGATCAGTGGTTCCGCGGTCCTCTGCGCGAGCTTGTCCACGATAGCGTTCTGGGTAAGAAGTTTCTGGATCGCGATATCGTCTCGCCTGACTTCGCGCGTTATCTCATCGAAGAGCACGAGAGTGGCCGTCGCAATAACTATCACCAGATTTACGCGCTCCTGATGCTGGAACTCTGGTTCGAGAGCCTGCAGGAGCCCCTCGTGGCTCCCGGCCCAGCTTGCGTGGCGCGATAGCCGTTTGTTCTGCGGATGTTGATCCAGCGGCTGATGCGCCAACGCGCAGCTGAACACTGTCGTGCCTGCGACCGGCAGTGGCTGCTTTGCCTCGGTCTGCTTCGAGTGGATGGTGGCCAGAAATGTCCGTTAGCCGAGCCCGCACCGCAATCTCCGGATCACAGACAATTTGCTATGCCGCCCGCCCAGCGGTGATTACGAACTCGTACTACCCAAATGGACCAAGACCATTGATGGCAAATACGCCGGTGTGGATATGAAGTCTCTTAGCGCCGCGATAGAGGCGTCACTAGCCTTAGCCTAGACCACTAGAATCTGCTATGAGAATTTCAGATGAGTGAGCTGGAGTGCTAAGTGCTCTCTTCCTAGCTCTGCAGCGCAGGCGCAATGACAGAGTACGGCGTTAACTCTGCGGCCGTATCAACATCGAACCCTTCTTCAATCGCAGTGATCAACGTCGCTGAGGCGACCGAGTCCCATCCCTTCTCGGATTCCACGCTGGCGGATCTTATCTGCGCTTCCGGCAGATCAGAAAACACCGCCGCAAAGTACCGGTCAAGCCGGTCCTGAATTTCGTTCGCTCTATCGCTCCTGAATTTCGAGATACACTGCCGGACAGTTTGCATCCAGCTCTTGCTTGCTGAGGGACGAGACCTCAGTCTTCTTGAGCTCCCGAAAAAAGTCCAACACCGGCTGGTTACGCTCAGTCTTCACATAGTCGAAACTCGCCTCGCGTGCACCGAATTTGGCGAACACTTTCTGTATGCAGCCGTGTTCAATTCGGCGCGAAAATGCGCGGCAGCTCATGACCCAATGATCGATGGCTACCGTGCCGTCTTCAGCGCGGCCCGCCATTACCGCAATCTTCCCCAGCGGACCAAATTTGTCTTCGTATGCTGCCACCATGAGGAATGCGTTTGGATTCGCCAGATATTTTTGCCACGACGCCTCGGTGTGCCGTTTGCCGTTCAGGTTGAACTGGTTCGTCTTGTTGATCAATTCCAACGCGCGCGGATCCGGAGGATTCCTCACAAAGCTGATTGCTAACTTCCCACCCGCTTCCTGCAGAAAACGCTCCGGGGTGTGACCCTCACCCCTGCCGGCCATTGCAATTGCCGCGGAGGCACGTAAACTTTCCAGACGCAGTCCATCTTCTGCGGTTACCGCGGTCTTGCCAAACTTATCGCGCAACTGAAACAGCAGTTCGTACGCCGCCTTGTCGTCGTCCTTGGGGAACAGTATGCATTCGATGCCGGGGTGCGCCGCCTGCACTTCTGCCAGTTCCAGCGGGCTGTCGTCGACGAACACCACACTGTCGGTGCCAATGTTCCACGCTTCTATAATCCTCCGCACCGATTCCGACTTCGGACCCCAGTTCGCGACAATTGGGAAGATTTGCTCCTGTGCCAGTACCGGCTGACGCTGGCGAAATGCTTCTTCCACCAGCGCCGGATCATTTTTGCTGGCGATTCCGATCAAAACCCCCGATTCTGCCAGGGATGCCAGCAACTGCTGATAGAGCCCATGACGGAGCGTGTGATGGTCCAGGTCCCAACTGACGCCCTCTGGGCTTACCTCGCCGAGGATGCCAAACCAGAACGTATTATCAAGGTCGGTAATCAGTCCCTTTTTAGGCTGTGGATTGTTGACTAGACTAGCGAGTAATCCAGATAGCTTATCAGCATGTACCAGGCTATAGGGAAACCCGGTATTCAGCTCAGCTTTGGCATCGAATCTATCGGCGATCGGCGAAACCACATCCAGTTTCTGCTGGCTGGCTATTCTAACTCCCGATAGATTCGATAGCCTGCTGGATAGGCTGGCGCGGGATCCCAGTAGCTCACTTTCTAATTGGCTCATGCACCAACCCGGCGTGAAAGCAACTGGAGGTATCGGAAGAGTAGGAAGCGCAAGGGCGACTGTATTCTTGCCCGCCAGTATTTCGATTGCCGCCAGCAGGCGCTCTGCGTGAGCATGTACCGTCTCGGCAAATTCGTTGAGCTGACTCGGTTTCCAACCTCCGAGAATCCGAATCCCCAGGCGGGGATCGAGGTCCTTCCACTCGACCACTGCCGCGACGGTACCACCTTTCAGCTGTGACAGACGCTCGAGATTGCCCGTCAGGTCGCCGAATGCTCCGGTAGTGATACTTACCCGATGCTTAGGGAATAACCGTCGCAGATGCGCTCCCAAGAAAGTCTGCAAATGTAAGGGAGTAAACCCGCAGGCAAGTTGAATTTCAAGGAGCGGCGATTCCGCAGGAGGGCTGTTCCTCAGGACTTCAAGCGCTTCAACCAGTTTCATTCCCGTGGTAGCTTCCGAGCCGATGATAGCACAGAGATTAGGCCCGCTCCGCGACACGAAGGTCGCTGAAGTAACTGTGTATTGACATTGGTTTAAACTGCCATGCAGGCGATACGTTGCATCCCGGTGACCAACAACTCGGACTGATATTCGCTCCTCCCCAGCGCAGAGTGTATGCGGTGCGCGAACTCGTGGCCGCTCTGCGCACCGAGATCGAGCGCTCGTTCACTGATGTTTATGTAGAAGGAGAAGTTTCCAACTACCGGCCGGTCGAATCGGGTCACCTGTATTTTACGCTGAAGGACGGTTCGGCCCAGTTGCGTGTTGTGATGTGGCGCACCCAGGCTCGGCTGTTGCGATTCCGTCCCGAGAACGGCCTCGTCATCATCGTGCGAGGTCGCGTGACGGTGTACGACGAACGTGGCGACCTGCAGATGCAGGCCGAAATGCTTGAGCCCAAGGGAGCCGGCGCGCTCCAGTTGGCTTTCGAGCAATTGAAGGCCAAGCTTGCCGCCGAAGGACTGTTCAACGCCGACCGCAAGAAGCCCATACCCGCCTTGCCCATGCGCATCGGAGTAGTGACTTCGGCACGGGGCGCTGCGTTGCACGATATCCTGAATGTGTTGCGACGGCGCCATGAGTCCGTATCCGTGCTCATCTATGATGCTCGTGTTCAGGGCGATACCGCGGCGGCCGAGGTCGCGCAAGGTGTCCGCTACTTCCACCGGGCTGGCAACGTGGATGTCATCCTGGTTGCCCGCGGCGGCGGATCCTTCGAGGATCTCTTTCCCTTCAACGCAGAAGGGCTGGCGCGCATCATCGCGGCCTCCAATATTCCGGTTATTTCCGCCGTTGGCCATGAAACCGACTTCACTATCTGCGATTTCGTTGCCGATTTGCGTGCGCCGACACCTTCCGCGGCAGCCGAGCTGGTAATTCAGTCGAAACAGGAACTGGCCGCGAGGCTCACGACACTCTTCGGCCGGCTGCGACAGGCAGTTCAGCACAAGCTGGAGCGTGCCAATCATGTGCTGACGAGACTCGGACAACATCCTGCGTTTGTGCGCATGCCGGACGCCATTGCCCGCCGCCAGCAACGGATCGATGACATGGCCTACCGTCTGGTGCAGGCCGAACGGCACACCCTGGGCACATTCCGACGACGTTACGAGCTGCTCGATACCCGCTTGCGTCACCAGGACATGCGGGTGCGTCTCGGGGAAACTCGCCGTCGCCTCGAGCGGCTCGAAAACGACCTTCGAACCCAGGAGGGGAATCTGCTGACCATCAAGCAATCGCAGCTCGTCACCGCGAATTTCGCTTTCGTCCGCGCCGCTGAAAACGTGCTGCTTTCCCGCCGTTCACATATCGAAAGTCTTCACGGTAGATTGCAGGCACTCTCGCCCACGGCGATACTTTCCCGTGGCTACGCGCTCGTCTTTGATGCCTCGGGAAGGCTCGTCAAGGACGCCTCCCAACTCAAGCTCGGCGATAGTGTCCGCGCGCGACTCGGTCATGGCGAATTCTCTGCCGAGGTAAAGAGCATATCTCGAGATCGTCCTACGGAGTAGGACTGGCGAGCTGTGCGCAAGGCTGCCCTAATCATCCAAAGCAGTCGGTCCTCTCCATCCCCTGATTTAGAATGGAGATAATCGCAGGCTCTACTCTGCGAAGAACCCCATGCTCCAGAGCCTTGGCCACATGCCGGTGTTATCACTGAGCTCCATCATCGACATTCTTTTTGTGGCGCTGATTGTATACGGGTTTCTGAAGCTGTTGAAGTGGACGCACGCAATGCCCGCCTTACTCGGCGTAGCCCTGGTCGTGCTGCTAGTGTACTGGGCGCATTTCAAGGGGCTGAACACCATGGATTGGATGGTGACAGCCGTAGCGCCCCTGACCATCTTTGCCCTCATCGTGGTGTTCGCGGCGGAAATCAGGCATTCCCTGGTGCGTCTGGGACGCACGCTCTCGATGTCCCGACTCAGCGGTCGCCGAGTCGAGACCTACGACGACATCGTGATGGCCGCGACCTTGTTCGCAAAGAACAAAACCGGTGCGCTCATCATCATCGAGCGGCAGGATGATCTCGGTACCTACATTGATAGCGGAGTTCCTCTTGATGCCAATTTGTCCTATGACTTGCTGGCTACGCTTTTCCTGCCGAAAGCTCCGTTGCATGACGGCGCTGTGATCGTGCAGAAAGATAAGATTGCGGCTGCAGCCTGCTTCCTTCCCTTGGCCACCGATCCGCAGCTTTCTGCGCAGATGGGCACCCGACACCGCGCCGGTATTGGCATCACCGAGGAGACCGACGCTATAGCCGTAATCATCTCGGAGGAAACCGGCGGCATTAGCATCGCTCATCGCGGAGCCATCGAGCGTGATCTTACTCCCGAGCACTTGCGGGAGCGTATCAGCGAGCTGCTACGTCGCTACATCCCACGTACCACGTTACCCACTGCTGAAACCGATCGGGAGCTTGCTAGCATGCCACCTGCGCGCGAAGCCGCCAGGCGTGAAGATCACATTCCTGATGGAGCCGAGCTCTAGCCATGCGCGACCTCTTCCGCCGCTACTTGTTCTCTGATCTGGATTTGAAGGCGCTCGCACTGGTCATTGCCGTCGGCCTGTGGTGGATGATCGGCCGTGATCCTATCGTGGAATCCATCGTGACCGCGCCCGTAGAGTTCCGCCATCCTCCCGAGAGCCTTATCATGAGCTCCGAGAGCCCGTTTGAAGTGCAAGTATCGGTCAGCGGTCCAGAGGGCATCGTGCGCTCTTTACGACCCTCGGAAGTCAGCGCCGTGCTCGACCTTTCCGGGGTTAACCCTGGCGAGCGCACGTTTGATCTCGGGCCCAGGCAAGTGCATGTGCCGCGTGGTCTCAGTGTCACTCGAGTCGTCCCTTCACAAATTCACATCGAGTTCAATCCCAGCGCCACGCGTAAGGTGGATGTGCGTCCTCGTATCATTGGCTCGTTTATCGCGGGATACGGCATCACAGACGTTACAGTCGACCCCGCGCAAATCACTATCGAGGGCCCGCAGAATCGCGTCAATTCCATTGACACCGCCATCACCGATCCCGTGGATGCAACCGGCGTCGTGGGTAAAGCGACCTTTACGACGCACGCGTATGTCGCTGATCCGCTGGTACGGGTTCAGCGTCCCGGGCCTATTCACGTTACTGTAACCACGGGGAGACCATCCCGAGGAGCAGGCGATCCTTGAGCGCTATCTCGCAGCAGAACTTACAACGGCAGCTTTTTGGGACCGATGGAATCCGCGGTGTTGCCGGTGAGTATCCTCTCGATCGGCCTACTGTGTACGCTATCGGACGCGCCCTCGGACAACGCCTCGGCGAGCGTGGCGCCGACGCTCGTGTCGTCATCGGTCAAGACACCCGCGAATCCAGTGCTTGGATCAGCCAGGTGCTTGCCACTGGACTCGAAGCGTCGAATGTGAGGGTTATAAGTGCTGGGGTCATTACCACTCCGGGCGTCGCCTACCTCACGAGACAAAATGGCTACTCGGCTGGCATCGTCATCTCAGCCTCGCACAATCCCTGGTACGACAATGGCATTAAGGTATTCGGTTCGGACGGCTACAAGCTTTCCGATGACCTCGAGCACGCCATCGAGGCCGATATCTTTGCTCATATCGAGCAGCTCGCGAACGGCGCCTCGCAGGCCGACCATGCTGGATACAGCATGTTGCCCGGCCAAGCCCCGCTGCGTGGGCAGTACGCCGAGTGGCTGGCGTCGCTTGTCGGCCCGGGCCGCTTCGGAAAGCTCCGCGTGCTCGTTGACTGCGCTAATGGCGCCGCCAGCGCCATCGCGCCCATGGTATTTAGGGATTGCGACATTAACGCCGACTTCCTGCATATCGACCCCAATGGCCGTAACATCAATGCCGGATGCGGGGCTCTACATCCCGAGCACGTCGCTGCCGAAGTCGCCAAATCAAATGGCAAGTATGACCTTGGTATTACATTTGACGGCGATGCCGATCGCGCCATGTTCTCTGACGCTCAAGGCAAGGTTGTCAACGGCGATGGCGTGCTGCTGATGGCAGCGCGCGACATGAAGGCCCACGTGTTGCTACACAATGACACAGTCGTTTCCACCACGATGTCGAACATGGGATTCGAAGCTGCGCTTAAGCGAAGCGGCATCCGCTTGCTACGCGCTCCTGTCGGAGACAAGTACGTGCTGGAAGAGATGATCAACACCGGCGCTACGCTAGGCGGCGAGCAGTCCGGCCATATCCTCTTCCGCGACATGGATACCACAACTGGCGACGGCATCCTTACCGCACTGCGCGTCATGGAAGTGATGGCGCGGGCCGGCAAGCCCATAGCTGAACTGGTTGGCGAGATGAAGGTCTTCCCTCAGCGCATCGAGAACGTGAACGTACGTGAGAAAGTCCCGCTGGATCAACTACTGGAGGTTATGCAGACTATTCACACCGCAGAGGCCGAACTCGACGGCAACGGTCGCGTGGTCGTGCGCTATTCGGGGACGGAAAAGCTGGCTCGGGTGATGGTCGAGGCCGAATCGGAAGAAGCCATGGAGCGCCACGTAAGGATCATCGCTGTCGCGCTGCAGAGGGCAATCGGGGTGTGAAGTTCTACCGGATCGCAATCGCGCCGAAATAATCTACGGCTGCCAGGGTCAGAATAAATACCGTGCCAATGGCCATCCAGACTAGAACCGGTGCGCCGCGTTCCCGTTTATCGTCTCGAACTGCCAGCGCCATAACAACCTCCAAAGGGGGAATCCATGTGCTTTGGCCCGGCATTTTTATACCTACGGCGCTGGCCGCCTGTGCGGTGCGTCTCACCGGAACGTGATAAGCCAATGCTAGATTTATAACCTTTTAGGCCAATACCTATCCCCGCCATAACTCTCGCTTCCTCAATAGTTTGAGAGAGTTACTCCGGCCGTCAGCCCCACTTTCTCGTTAAGCAGAGACAAACGGGGGCCCACAGAATTTAGTTCACAATTTGTTGCAATTTGTTGCTTCGCCTTGACACTTGCCTGAACCGACTACTCTATGCTCACCTCGATGGGGTTGCGGGTAGGTTGCCGCAAAGTCTCGCATGATGACACTGCAAATTCGGCGCTGGTCGGAACGGACTCGGATGATGGTCCTGATGCTTGCAGTCGTCCTGCCGGCGGCGGGACTCGTCGTGGCCTTTGGGTACCACTTGAGATCGGTTCAGCGCGAGAAAGCCGTCGAAGCCATCCTTGAGAGGGACTATCAACACGTCCTCGCCATCGCAGAAAAACGTATCGCCGAGCGTGCCTTTGAAGTGAATGAGGCGGCCAGGGCGAAGTTCCCAGACGCCGACCATCCTGAACAACTTGACAGCTTTCTTGAGGCGCATCCTGATATTGCCCATGCATTTCTGTGGAAGAGTCAAGGCAAACTGATATTTCAATCGCAGCCGCGGCGAGCGAATGATCCTGAGTTCCGCGAGGAGGGCAGGAGACTCGCATCCAGTGTTCAAAACTGGTTTGACCTGGGTTCGAAGGAATATGCGCTCAAGCTGAAGAAATTCGAAGCGAGCGCCGGGCGCAAGGTCTTCATCACTTCAAACTGGATAGCCAAGGGGGACAAGATGCAATACCAATCCGTGGTGCTGTTCGTTCCCCGAGGTAGCACGTCTGATCATCTCGCGTTGGCGGGCTTCGCTTACGATGCCGATTATCTTGCGAATACGTTCTTTCCCCAAGCCCTGAACACCGTGCTGCCAGACCAGGATCCAAATGATACGTCGCATCCGCAAACGGCAATCATGGTGCGCACCGCCAAGGACCAAAGCCCGCTGGCGGCTTCCGTATGTTGGGATGGTGGGGGGCCGGAAGTCGAACGCAGCTTTGAGACGGTTTTCCCGGGCCTGATTCTCGGCATAAAGCTTCGTGGAACCACCATCGAGAGCATCAGCAACAAGTTTCTTAGAACCAGCTACATGATTCTGGGTGCTCTTTCGCTGCTACTGGCTGCGGGTGTGTGGCTCACCTATCGCAATGTGTCGCGCGAGCTTGCGCTGGCCAAGTTGAAGTCGGATTTTGTCTCGAACGTGTCGCACGAGCTCAGGACACCCCTCGCTCTGATTCGCCTCTATGCCGAAACTCTTGAATTGGGACGCCTTCCCAATCCCATGAAACAGCATGAGTACCACGAGATCATTCGCAAGGAGAGCGAACGCCTGACAGGATTGATCAATAACATTCTCGATTTCTCGCGCATTGAGGCGGGAAAGAAGGAATACACCTTTCGCCAGACTGATGTGGCTGATCTGGTGCGCAGCACACTGGAATCGTACCGTTTCGAAATCGAGCAGAATGGGTTTCACTTCGAGGAAAAGATCGAGAACAACCTGCCACCACTGCAGGTAGACCGCGAGGCTATCGCACGCTCACTCCTGAACCTGGTGAACAACGCGGTGAAGTATTCGGACTCGGACAGGTACCTGGGGGTGAGTCTCTATCGGCACAACGGCAGCGTCAACCTGGAGGTCGTTGACCACGGGATTGGCATTCCCGCGAACGAGCAACCGAAGATCTTCGACAAGTTCTATCGCGTGTGCGATCCACTGGTACACAACACGAAAGGAAGCGGATTAGGGCTCTCGCTGGTGCGCCATATTGTGCAGGCCCACGGCGGCGAGGTTGTGGTAGAAAGCGCGCCGGGCAAAGGCAGCAAATTTACCATCACACTTCCGGTCCTAAATCCTGCGGTTCAACAGCAAACACAGGAGACGCCAGCATGAAAGCGGAGGGGCGAGTGAAGTCGAATGCAGGACAAGTCACTGCCAAGATTCTGGTGGTCGAAGATGAGCCCAACATGGTCGCCGGTTTGCGGGACAACTTCGAATTTGAGGGATACCAGGTCATTACTGCGCGCGACGGCGTGGAAGGTCTTCAGCGCGCGCTGGAGGAATCTCCCGACTTGGTGGTGCTCGATGTAATGATGCCCCGCATGAGCGGGCTCGAAGTCTGCAAACAACTACGCGCGAAGAGGGGCTCGATCCCGATCATCATGCTGACGGCGCGCGGCCAGGAAGTCGACAAGGTCGTCGGCCTCGAGCTGGGTGCAGATGATTACGTAACCAAGCCCTTTTCCATTCGCGAGTTGCTGGCACGAGTGAAGGCCGTTCTACGGCGAACCTCCGTCCTTCCCAAGGACCAGGACCGTCGCAGCTTTGGTGAGGTGGAAGTCGATTTGCGTAAATGTCGGGTCCTCAGGTCAGGTAAGCCGATTGATATCTCTTCCAAGGAATTTGAACTGCTCAAATATTTCATCGTCCACTCGGGCGAAACGCTGAGCCGCGATCGCCTGCTGGAAGATGTTTGGGGTTATGACAACTACCCGACTACCCGAACGGTGGATACGCACCTGGTGCGTCTGCGTCAGAAGCTCGAGCCCGATCCGGAGCAACCGCAGTACTTTCTCACCGTGCATGGCACGGGATACAGGTTTGTGGGCTAGCACTGTCGCAACCGCCAATTAACAATGGGACCGCTTTTGAACATGGAGAGCTGTATGCCGAGGAGTCGAGTCAAGCCGCGTGAAGGTAGCCACTATCGCAATCGTGATCTGGTAACGGGAGCCGAGGCCGCAACTGTGGCCGTTAATGTGCCCCTGCTGGAAGAAATGGACTCGCTAGTACGCGAACGTCTCGATCTGCATGCGCAATTATTCGAAGCGGCGCAGATCCAGCGCAAGCTGAGCGGCCCGCGGTCGGTGCAATGCGGAAGTATGGAATTCGCCAGCGAAGTTTTTGCGGCACGATATCTCTCCGGTGATTTCGCCGTCCTCTCGCAGAATGGTTCCAAGGTGCTCGCGACGCTCGGTGACATTGCCGGTAAGGGGTTCGCGGCCGGCATGTGGTTCACCAATCTTGCCGGACTGTTACAGAGTTACGGTCATCCCGATTCCGACCCTGCGGAAGCCGTTAAGGAAATGAATCGCCATCTCTGCTATTTGCGTCCCGCAGCGCCGTTTGTGACGGCTTTTCTCGCACAGATCGATTGCAATTCAGGGCAGGTGGCGTACTGCAACGCCGGACACTTTCCACCGATTTTGCTGCGTGCCGAGGGCCAGGTCGAACTGCTGGAGGCCGGCGGCCCGCTTCTCGGCGCAATGGACGACGCCACGTTTCAGTCGGGTCAGGTGCGGCTCGAACCAGGGGACACGCTGCTGGCTTACTCCGATGGCGTGCTGGAGTGCCGCAATGTAGCGGGTGAGGAATTCGGCTCGGCTCGGTTATTAACAGCTTTGCAGCAGACGAAGCAGTTGACTGCACCGAACGCGCTTGTGGCGTTGCTCGCTGCCGTGCAGGATTTCGCGAATGGCAAGCCATTGTCGGACGATGTCAGCCTGACCGTAATTCGGCGCAACTGGTAGAAATTTAAGGCTTTGCAACCCAGTTTTTAGGTGCTTGGAAGTGGCACAAGGGACCAATTTCGAGGGATTTGGCTTCAGCCTCCGATCAGGAGATCTGAGCGGCTCCCAATTGATGCTCGCAGCGCAACGTGGTGACGCGGCCGCGTTTCAAGAACTGGTCCGCTCCTACGATGCGATGGTGATGCGGGTTGTCCTTGCGCTGACGGGCTCCGAAGACACGGCGCAGGTCATCTACAAACAGATATTCCTTGATGCATTTGCTTCCATGAATAAGCTGGACCGCGGAAGTTCGGTCTTTATCTGGTTGTATCGAATCCTAGTTAAGCACTGTCTTGAATACTGCCGGCTCAACCAGCCTGCGGCGACGGATTGTCAGGAACGAGGCGCTTTGCCCACCCTCGCTGCAAGCTTGCGCTGTCTCCCACCCGCTGAGCGTGTCGTTGTTCTGCTGAAACACTCTCAAGGGCTGAAAATCCGCACGCTAGCAGAGATCTTTGCTTGTCCCCAGGAATACATCGCCGAAGTCTTGCGAAAAGGCACTCATAGCCTCAGAACGCTGGTGGCTTTGCGCGCTCGTCAAATCGCGTAACGGCTCGGAAACCTTGTTTGGTTCAAAAGGTTCTAATTGTTGGTGACCAATGAACTCGGAGCGTTCGAAATTCTGTGTGCCTGCGCTTGCGATGATTCTATTGCCCAGACCCCCAACTGCCAAGCCGACCGCACCTCCGCCCCAGGGTCGAACAGACAGTCGAAGCAGTCTCCGGATATTGGGTCGGACAAATGACCGCGTCGTTGCCTGGGTTCAAACCCGAATCCTTTTCCTGGGAAATGGCTTGGCAACTCAGCCGCACTTGACACCAGCTCAATCATCACGACCCAGGACGGACCATGATGAGCTTCAAATTCGACGGCGCCAGAGATTGCGGTGTCAGGCAAGATTGACTCGCCTAGGCCAGATCGGATCGATGCCCTGCCTATTCTACGTCCCGCCAGTTGGGGCCGACGCCTAAATCGACCTTCAGGGGCACCTTGAGTTTGTGGACCTTTTCCATTTCCTCGATAACGAGCGGCTTGATCGTATCGAGTTCGCCCTTGGGAGCTTCGAAAACCAGCTCGTCATGGACCTGCAAGAGCATGCGTGAGCGCAGGTTGCGGCGGCGAATTTCGTCGTCGATGCGGATCATCGCCAGCTTAATGAGGTCGGCGGCGGTGCCTTGCAGCGGCGTATTCACGGCCGTGCGCTCGGCGAAGCCGCGCAGGTTCCAGTTCTTGCTGAGCATGTCCGGCAGTGGACGGATGCGACCAAAGAGCGTCGCGACCCTCAGCTCGGCACGCGCCTGCTCGAGCGTGCGGTCGATGAAGCGGCGCACTCCGGCGTACTTCTCGAAGTAGGCTTCGATGAAGCGCTTAGCCTCTTTCTGGTCGATGCCGATCTGCTGCGACAGGCCAAAAGCCGATAGGCCGTAAACGATGCCGAAGTTGACGGCCTTGGCGCGGCGGCGGTGCTCAGCGTTGATTTCGCCGGCGGGCACGCCAAAGACCTGCTGCGCGGTGAGAGAGTGGATATCGTCGCCACGACGATAGGCCTCGACCAGCAACGGGTCTTCGGAGAAGTGCGCGAGCAGGCGCAGCTCGATTTGCGAGTAGTCGGCCTTAACCAGTACGCTGTCGGGCTCGGCGACAAAGGCGGCGCGAATTTCGCGGCCGAGCTCGGTACGGATCGGGATGTTCTGCAGGTTGGGATTGATGGAAGAGAGGCGTCCGGTGGCCGAACCTGCCATGTTGAAGGTGGTGTGCACCCGCCCGGTGCGTGGATTAACCATAGCAGGGAGGGCGTCGACATAGGTCGATTTCAGCTTGGTGAGCTGACGGTACTCCAGAACCAGGCGGGGGACGTCATGCTCGGCGGCAAGGCCTTCCAGGACATCGACGGCGGTAGAGATGGTCTTGCCTTTGCCGTACTTTACAGGTTTGGGCAGGTTCAGCTTGTTAAAGAGCACGTCGCCAAGCTGGCGCGGCGAGTTGATGTTGAACTCGGTACCGCATTTTTCCCAGATTTCGTGCGAGATTAAATTTGCGTCGCGCTCGAGGGTCTTCGACATTTCGCCGAGCACGACGGTATCGATGCGAATGCCGGCGTCCTCCATCCGCGCGAGAACGGGCGACATCGGGAGATCGATTTCGTCGTAAACGTTGCGTAGATTCTTGCCGGCAACTTCATCGCGGAGCTTGGCCGCGAGGCGCTGGGTGAGGTCGGCAGCTTCGCCCAGCGAGTCGGACATTTTCAAATTGAAAACGCGAAAGGCCACGTCGGCCAGGGCATAACGCGAGTAGGTCGGATCGAGCAGGTAAGCGTAAAGGAGCGTGTCGTCCTGCACGCCGGCAGGCGCGATGCCGTACTGATCGAGTACGTGCTGCGCAGCCTTGGAATCGTGGATGGTTTTGGGGACATTTGGATCGGCGAGAGCTTGCTTGAGGGCCTGCGCGGTGCTGGAGCTGTCGAGCGCCAGGGAAAGCGCGGATCCAGGCTTGGCAGAAATCGCGACACGAAGATGTAAAGGTGCCGATTCAGTGGCTGCGCTGAGCCGGAGCTGCGGCTCGGGCTCGGGTTCTTCGGCGCCTTCTGGTTCGGTAGCGACGGACTCGTCCACGAGTCGGCCGGAGCTTTCGAGAGCGACGGCAAGGACTTTGTCGGCCGACTTGCGAACTTCTTTGAGGAGCGCGGTGATCTCGTCGGGCGATTTTGCTTCGCGATAATCCGTCTCGCCGAGCTCGATGGATTCGATAAGGAAGTCCTTCACCAGCGTGGTGAACTCCAGCTCGGTGAAGAGAACGCGCGCAGCTGCGGGATCGGGCTCCCGCGCCTGCATCTTTTCCGGCTCAAAATCCACGACGACGTCAGAGTCGATGGTGACGAGCTTCTTGCTAAGCAGGACCATGTCGCGATTGGTCTGCAGTGACTCGCGATAGGTCTTGCGTTCGATTTCCGCAGCTCGCTTGATGGCGTTCTCAACCGAGCCGAAGCGTTGAATGAGGTCGACGGAACCCTTGTCGCCAATGCCGGGCGCGCCGGGAATGTTGTCGATGGAGTCGCCGCGAAGCGCCATGACATCGATAACACGCGTGGGCGGAACGCCAAGGATTTCTTCGACCTTGGCGGGATCGCAGATGAGGTTGTTCTTGGGAGGGTTAAGGATCCAGATGCGGTCATTGACCAGCTGCATCATGTCCTTGTCGCTGGAGACGACGAAGACCGAGTAGCCCTGGTCGGCGGCCTTCTTTGCGAGCGTACCGATAACGTCGTCAGCTTCAAAGCCGGGCATCTCAAGTATGGGAATGCGATAGGCATTGAGCGCGCGGCGGATGTAGGGAATCTGCTGCGCGAGATCGGGCGGCATCGCAACGCGATTGGCCTTGTAGCCGGCATACTCAACCTCAACGTAGGTCTGGGTTTTCGTGTCGAACTTCTTAAAGCTAGGCATGGCCGCGGCCTGCTGGTCGCGGAAGGTAGGCGCGGCGACGTCGAAGACGGTGGCCAGATACTGCGGATGGAAGTCGTCGCGCAACTTGCGCAGCATATTCACAAACACGTAGGTCGCACTGGTGGGAATCCCAGTCTTCGTCGACATCGGGCGCTGCGCCGCCATGGCGTGGTAGGCGCGGAAGATGAACGACATGGCGTCAACGAGGAAAATGGGGCCCTTGGTACCTTGCGGCTTACGGGAGGCGTCAGCGGGCCTTGCTGCAGCGGCTACGGGCCTGGCGGTAGCAGAGAGGGAGGGTGATCTCGGAGTTTTCTTCGTCGAGGGCAAGAGGAGATTTTATCAAGAGAAGAGTTTCGAGTTCCGGGTTTCAAGGCCGGAGTGTAGGAAAAGTGCCACGGGCTCGCAGTGTGAAGGCGGATCGGTTGGCATTCACAAAAGGTAGGTACGCACTCGCGGCCAATACACAGGTCTGCAAGCACCAGCCAGTTCGCTACGCTGCGCGCGCTTCCAGCACAGCGTGTTTGAGGTCAATTATGCTGGGACCGTCCCCTTCACGTATGTGGCGTAGACGGCGCCCGCGCTTACCAGCTGCCGATGCCCTTCTGGACTGACAACGGCGACGGCAAAATGACGCGAATCAACCAGGCAGCCCGCCACTCACGCCTGGCGCCAACCCTGGAGGCGATTGGCGCCAGATTTGTTTGCCGATGATTGCGTACCCGGGAAGACGCGTCTTGATACCATCACCCTGACCGATTCTTCTTCTCGAGGCACGCTCTCATGCAATACCGCACCTTCGGACGCACGGGCTGGAACGTTAGCGACATTGGCTGTGGATTGTGGGGAATGTCGGGCTGGACCGGCTCGACGACCGGCAATCCGCAGCCTCACTGCAACAAGCGGCCGATGCCGGTTGCAACTTTTTCGACTCCGCCTGGGCTTACGGATCGGGCAAGAGCGATCAACTGCTCGGGCAGCTCATCCGAGATGATTTGGGAAAGCGGCTGTATGCGGCCTCGAAGATCCCGCCGAAGAACTTCCGGTGGCCGGCGTTGCCATCCTACAAGTACGCTGACGTCTTCTCTCCCGACCACGTCTTTCGCTTCGCCAACCTGATTCGCAAAAATCTCGGCGCCGACACCATCGACCTGCTGCAATTTCACGTGTGGGATGACTCCTGGACTGACGATCCTGATTTTCGCAAGACGGTCGAGCAACTCAAGCGCGACAACGCCATTCGCGCCTTCGGTCTCAGCCTCAATCGCTGGGAGCCCTGGAACGGGATCAAGGTTATTCGGACTGGGCTCGTTGATGCTGTGCAGGTGATCTACAACATCTTCGACCAAGCCCCGGAAGACGAGCTCTTTCCGCTGTGCCGTGAAATGAACATCGGCACCATAGCCCGCGTGCCCCTCGACGAAGGAAGTCTTGGCGGCAAGATGACGACAGAGACCAGGTTCCCAGAAGGCGATTGGCGCGGGCGCTATTTCTCGCCCGAGAACCTCGCGCCGACCATCGAGCGCGTCGAGCGCCTCAAGCACATCCTGCCTGAGAGCATGACTCTTCCCGAACTGGCGATACGATTCGTGCTGTCGAATCCCACCGTGAGCACGACGATCGTCGGCATGCGCAAACCCGAACACGTTGCCGCCGATGTGAGCTACAGCGACAAGGGTCCGCTGCCCGCAGATTTGATTGCACAGCTGCGGCACCACCGCTGGGACCGCAGGCCCGCCGAGTGGTCGGACTGATCTTAGGTGTCCCAAAATTGCCCTGCCCACCGCGGGAGGGGTCACAATTGCCCGCTGCTTTTGGCAATTGTGAATTTCGTGGCTGTCCCAGCAATCCCTGTATTCGCCTCTGAAAGACCGCCGCCCATCACTCCACCAGCTAACCCTCTACCCATCGCTGAGTCAAAATGTCGCTCACCTCCATTGGGTTAGGTGACCGCATCTGCACGTCTATTCCGATGCAGAAAATCTCAGCACGTAAAGGAGTTGCGCATGTACGAACGTCGCTCTCTGCTTCTCGCCGTCTCTCTCGTATTGCTCACTGGCATTTGCTACGCTCAGTCCGCTCTACTCGACCTGCCGCGCAAAAGCCAGAATGCCGAAGTCAGCCAGACCATCGGTATTACTAACGTGACCGTGAAGTACAGCCGTCCGCTGGTCAATGATCGCAAGGTCTGGGGAGGTCTGGTGCCCTATGGCGAAGTTTGGCGCACCGGCGCGAACGAGAATACCACCATCACCTTTTCCACTCCGGTCAACATCGAAGGTAAGCCACTGGAGCAGGGCACTTACGGCCTGTTCATGATTCCCGCGGAGAACGATTGGACCGTCATCTTCTCCAAGACCAATACCGCTTGGGGAGCTTTCACCTACAAACAGGACGAAGACGTTCTGCGCGTCACTGTGAAGCCCACGGCGTCGGACTTCCACAACGCGCTGGTGTACGACTTCGATCAGCTTACCCCAGACTCCGCGCTCGTTACGCTGCGTTGGGACAAGCTCGGGGTGCCATTCAAGGTTTCGGTGAACGTTCCGCAGACCGTCGAGGCGAGCCTGCAGAAGCAGTTTCGCGGCCTCGTTCAGTACACCTGGCAGAGCTATGACGATGCCGCAAACTACTTCCTTGATGCCAAGGTTGACCTGCCGCAGGGCCTGAAGTACGCCGACCAGTCGATCCAGCAAGAAGAGCGTTACGACAACCTCATGACCAAATCGAAAATACTGGCTGCGATGGGTAAGGCCGAGGAGGCGCAGAAATACTCGGCCATGGCGTTGGCGAAGGCTGACGCGCCTCAGTCCTACCAATACGCCAGGCAGTTACAGCGCGAACACAAACAAGACGAAGCTTTTGCTATCTATCGCGCGATGGCCAACAAGTACCCGACAAACATGTTCACCTACGCCGGGCTGGCACGCGTCGCGGTTGGATCAGGCAACTATGACGAAGCCCTTAAGCAGATGAAGCTCTGCCAAGGGGCCGCCCCTGACAACGCCAAGTCACAAATCCAGACGCTGATTAACCGCCTGGAGAAGAGGGAGAACATCAATCAGTAGAGGTTCCGATCGGGAACGACGAATGCGGGCGACCTACTCGCACGTCGGGTGCCCAAGTTCGCGGGTGACCACTCGGCCGTCTTTTGGCCGGGTGGGTTGTTCGTGGGGTGCCCAGTATTGGGCTTGTGTGGGCCCTTTCGCCACAAATCACTAATGGGTGGGTGCCACCTTTTTCGCTTTTCCTTTGGCGAAAATGGGTAGGAATAAGTAGTGTCCCGATCCACAGCAGGCGACCGAGCCCACAATTGGGTGCTCCAGAACTCGTCCTGAGCTTGCCCAAGGATTCACGCCCTTCTGTGGGGCGCTAACCTGACTCAGCCATCGATCACGATCCCGTCGGTTCGTTTTTTCCTTCTCTTTATCTTTTGGCTTCTCGCACGGTTTGTGCTGCGCTTCGGCCGGCTCACCCGGCTTCAGCTCCCATTTTTGCCGTCAATTTGTCAGCTGCGTTGCTCTTGCCTTCGATCTTCAAATCTGATTTCCGCAAGATGGAATCGTGGCCCTTGATCGACCGATGCTTCAAGGGGCCCAGGCTTCTCCTTCGCTAGTGGATCAACGGGGACATCTTAAAGGTCGCTATCTCGGCATCAAATACCCGCGCCGCTGAAACTCGTATTTAAATGTAGTCGCCGGCTATCTCATCGTCTTCCGCCATGGTCATGGAAACCAGTTTGTTGCTGATTTCACTGAGCTGCCCGAAACTCAGAGTCGCATTACCGGAGATGACGACTTCCTGCACCACGAATCGATCGGCGGAACTGGGCTGCTTGGGCTCAACGTTCTGTGCGGGCAGCAGATAGCAGCCGCCAGCGAAAACAACAAGGCTTTGGGGAAGAGATGCACTAAAAGCTCCAGCGATGGCTCAATGATAACGCCGGTTCAGCGCATTACTTCGCCGGCGTGTACCAGATCGGCGACGTCCACGCCCTCTGCTGCACGAATGCCGGAACATTCGGGTTGGGCGGCAGATTCAGCTTAGCTGACCAGTAGGTTGACCAGCGTGGCGTGGGTATCTCGAGTACCCGCGCGTAATAAGTCGTATAAGCGTTGGGGTCGAACGAGGGATCAGTCCATTCGCCCAGCAGCTCCACCGCGCCGATATTGTTGGCGTAGGTCGCAGTTTTCAAATCCACGATGTTGCCCACAGCCGGAACCGTGCCCGTTTTCGGATCGGGCTTGCGATCGCCACTCCACACCGCATCGAAAATCTTCTCCGTGCTCTTGCCGTTCTTAGTAGTGATTTTGATGACCTGGATGCGATCAAGATTGCCGCTCTGCGGGTCCTTCACGGCATGCAGCAAAAAGGTCGGACCACCGGTGCCGGTCGCTGCCGACAAGTCGCCGCCCATGGGCATACCATCCGCATAAGCTGTCTTGACCCAGTTAGCACTCTTCACCAAGTCCTTGGGATACTTCCATCCGGCGAACATTCGTATCTGGATCCGTACACCCGATGTTCCGAAAGTCTCCTTCCGTTTGAATGCTGCAAAGATCGATGCCCGCGTGTTCTCCTCGGCCCACACGCCAGTCAGGCCGCCTGATGAGAGCGCGGTCGGAGGTTCTCCGACCACGGACTTCGTAGCTGTGACGACCGCCCGCGGATCGGCGTCCTGGTTGCCATGCGAACCGGCATAGTTGCTAGGTTCCGTCGAGTCGATGCCGGAATGGAAATCGGTTCTGGCTTCGATCCTATATTTGAAGGGATTCACCCCGAGCTTTGCCTGAAGTTCTTGCCCTACGCCATAGGCCTGTCGAATGTAACTGGCGGTTGCGGATTTCGCGACGCCCGAGCCATCGAGGAGGTACTTCCAGATTTCGAAATCAGCGAACTCGTCGTTGGGAGAGAGGGCCGGATCCGTGTCGGATTGTCCCTTGGCCTGAATGATCTCGACCAGCGGCTCGTTGGCCATTCGGCGCTCAGCGTACTCTCGTGTAAGCGGCTTACCGGACAAGTCCCTGGTTGCGAACATTAAGCCATTGCTGACGTTGCCATTGTGCGGAACGGCAATTACGTCGACGCCGAGCTTGCGCTCGCCCTCCAGGTAGCGCCAAAGATCTTCGGGGTCTACCGACTGGAACGCGGTATAGGGCAACGCCGGACCCTTGTCGGCAAAGATGACGCAGCGGTGCAGGTTCTGCGCCTGCGGCATCGAAGTCCACTCAAAGCCGACGAACGATGTAAACTTACCCGGCGTGTAGTACCGGTCGGGAATGGCCGCGTAGCTCTCCCAGGCAGCCGCCCGCAAGTCGGGATTGTTGAACTCTGGAATCGGCTTGTTCGCCATAGTCGAGCCGAGCAACTTCTGAAAAGCCTGGCCGCTGACCTTGGGGTCCGAGCTGGTCATCGCGGTGTACCATTCGCTTTTCGCGAAAGGGCCGTTGGGATTGATGCTCTCCCGCACTGTGCCTAGGTATTCGGCATGATCGGTGACCGCCAGGAAATCCAGCGGCGCCAGCCGCTTCCACTGCTTGCCGAAGTACTCTACCGGCTCGCCCATAGCATACCGATACGAGTCTTCCGGAGTGGTGCGCGTCCCGAAAGCGAATGCATCCATGGAGTAGCTGGTGTGCAGATGCAGATCGCCAAAGTAGGCATTGCGCAACGGATTCGGCGCGGGCCGGGGGTCCGCAATCGTCTGCCTCGAAGCCGCGGCCGGCAGGCTTGCCTTATTCTCTGAGTTCTTTGAGTTACAACCGGAAAGGAAGACAACAGCCGAGACAAACCAAACGGTTGGGATTCTGAGTCTCTCAGGTCCTCTGGGAGCCTAAATTTTGGGCGTTACGCGAAGTGTACCCCAACGCTGTCGGGAGACTAAACTACAAAGGAGCGGTGCCCAAAGCATGTCCTCAGCTTGTCGAAGGATTCGCCGGGTCCTCCACAATTCTTTGGCAATCGTGGGGTAACGCCTACACCGTCTCGCGATCCAACTCTTCGACATCGTTCGAGATCGACGACGACTCGCTCGGACTTGCGACTTCTTCCGGCTCGCCGCCCTCTCCTGGCGCGAGAAACAGATTCTGCGCCACACCGTGCTGTTTGGTGTAGAGCTCGAAGTATCGTCCACCCAACTCGTACAGCGACTCGTGTGTCCCGCGCTCCACAATCTGTCCCGCTTCTACCACAAGGATCTGGTCGGCGCGACGAATGGTCGACAGCCGGTGTGCGATGACGAACGTTGTCCTCCCCTGCATCAGATATCCGAGCCCAGCCTGAATCAGTGCCTCGGACTCCGAGTCCAAACTCGATGTTGCCTCATCCAGGATGAGGATTCTCGGATTGGCTAGGATCGCTCGTGCAATCGACACTCTCTGTCGCTGACCGCCGGAAAGCTTCACTCCGCGTTCACCAATCACAGTCTCGTACTTCAGCTCGAATTTCTCCGCGAATTCGTCCACTCGCGCGATCTGGCACGCCTGCAGGATTTCTTCCTCCGTGGCGTCTGGTTTCGAAAACGCCACATTTTCGCGAATCGTTCCGTCAAACAGGAACGAATCCTGAAGCACCATACCAAGCTGAGTACGGTATGAATCGAGTCGGAGGGCCGCCAAATCCACTCCATCCACCAAGACTCTGCCTGACTGAGGCTTATGGAACGCCGCGACCAGCCCGATAATGGTCGACTTTCCCGAACCCGACGACCCTACCAGTGCCGTCACCGTTCCCGGTTGCGAGTGGAACGAGATACCATGCAATACTGTCTTCTTCGCTTCGTACGCGAATTCTACGTTCTCGAACTCTACAGCGCCGCGAATCGTGGGCAGCGTCACACTACGTTCCGGGTCTTCGTCCTCCGGAGTCTCGCTAAGCACCTCGCGCGTGCGCTCCAATCCTGCGATGGCCTCCGTGATTTGCGTGCCGATGTTCACTACCTGAAACAGCGGCGCCGCCAGATAGCCCAGGAACATCGTGTAAGTGAAAAATCCACCCAGGGTCAAGGTGCCGGCTAGAATCTGCCGCGTGCCGATGAACATTACGATCGCCCCGACCACTCCCATCAGCGAAGAAGAAGTCAGGCTCATCAGCGAAGTAGCTGTCAGTGTCTTAAAAACGTTCTGGAGCAGCCGTTCCACGCCTGCGCTGAAGACGCGATGCTCGCGCTCCTCGGCGTGATAGCCCTTCACAACTCGCACCCCGCCTAGCGACTCCGTCAGACGGCCGGTAACCTCTGCATTGATCTTGGAACGTTCCTTGAAAATTGGCCGGATAGTTTTGAACGCATTGCGTAACCCCACCCCGAAAACCAGTAGGAAGCTAAAGGCGATCATGGTCATCAACGTGCTGATGCGCATGAGCACCACAAACGCTATGACCGCAGTCAACAGTCCACCCACGAAATCCACCAGGCCCGTACCTACCAGGTTGCGCACTCCCTCAACGTCGCTCATGATGCGCGATACCATGGTGCCCGTCTTGTTCGAGTCGTAATACGAAACCGAGAGTCTCCCGATGTGCTCCTGCACTCGCCGGCGCAACTCCGCGATCATCCTCTGCGCTGCCTTCGAGAGGGTCTGGGTCAGCGTGAATGACGTCATTCCCTGTACGAGAGTTGCCGTAAGGACAATCCCCACTAGCAAGGGCAGCATTCGCAACTGACGCTTACCGATGATGTTGTCCACCAGGAACTTGGTCGATGCAGGTAACACCAAGCCCGATACCCGGTTGATCACCATCAACACGAATCCCATTGCCAACAGTCCTCGGCGCGGACGAATGAGCTGCCAGATTTCCGGAAGCGCTTTAAACGAGGGCGCCTTCTTCGGAAGCTTCTTAGGTTCGTTGGTGATGGCCATGAAATTACTTGGATTCCCCGACTCTACTCAAAGGTGCGTGCGCCACGATCAACATTCTTTGCGCTATCGCTGACTTATTTGCACTTAGAGCGATGCAATTCGATGCGATACGGCACCCAACCTATGGCCTTACGAACGAAAAGGCCGCCCGGCAACAGGGCGGCCTTCTCTTCAAGGGAGAATAGTTCCAACGGAGGCTAGACCGTCAAAACTTTCTGGAACAAATACTAGGTTCGCCCTACCCCCCTGTCAAGCAGATTCTCCAACTTAAATTGCTGTATTTTCAACAACTTAGCACAAACAAGCCCCGGCTGAGGAAATTGGCCGAAATTGACCGATCTTGCCTCGCAAGAACCATAAACCATTCATTTTCAGCCGCTTACTCTGAGGAAGGGTGGTCGTCGAGGTGGAGTTGCAGGATTTCCACATTCTCCGGCAGATCGAGGACCGAACCCGGCATGTATTTGCTTACCAATACGCGAATTCCACCCAGGAACACGCCGAAGAGTAAACCGATCAACAACAAAATGCCGATTAATCCGAAAATTGCCACCAGCAGATTCCCGATGTTGTCTTTCTTGCTGATCGAAGTCGCTTCGTTCCACGTGACTTCAGCTTCATAGTTCACTGCATTGAGCAGGTTCTTCGCTTCATCGCTGCTGATTTTGCCGCTCTCCACAACGAGTATCGGTCCAGTCCGGCGCACCGCAAGCGCATTTGACGAACTCGCCGCCTGAAACGCGCGCAGCCGCTCGGTCGCAATCTGTGGTGTTGGATACTGCAGGAGAATCAGCGTGACCGGTCCGTCCGCGGTTGTGTAGCTCTGCGTCAGGATCTCCGGCTCGAAATTGAAGCCGACCACTTCTGCCGATAGCGGCGTCTTGTCTGCCGCTAGTGCCTGTGGTCCGAGGATGTACTTGGCGGAATTTTCCGCGGCGTCTTGCTTCGGCAGGTATTCGGGGAGGTTCGGTAAGTTCGCCGCCGTGCTCTTAGCCTCCGGCAGCATGCCGGTCAGCTCGCGCAGTTCCGCAGCTGACATTCCGGTCACACGATCGAACGCGGCATCCACGACGATGTTGCTACGGAAGAAAAGGATGCGCTCGTTGGCCGAAGCCGCCTTCGTTCCAATCCGCTCCGCCTTCATTTCGGGATCGCGATAGAACGTGAACGCCCCGTATGCTCCGGTGGCATCCTTAAACTCGGCAGCCTTCACCGTCAGCGTCCGCCCGTCCGGGCGAGTGTAAGTCGCCGTCTCCCCCGTAGTGAATCCATATTCATTGAGCACCGTGGCATGGGCCGTGTCAAACTGCTGTGCTTGGGAAACGGTCGCCGGGTTGCCGGTCTGGATCCATCCTGCGAAGGATTTGGGGAGAATTTTCTGCGCTCCAGCCGACATGGCAGTCGCCGACCAAAGCCCAACAATGAGAATCGATTTATACAGAAACGTCATCGGGAGAGCCCGGAAACCAGAGGGTTGGCGCATCAGCTCAGTCATTAGACTACTGTCCCCCGGCCAAAGTTTCCAACCAGAATAGCTCTAGAACCTCAGGCAATTCCCATCTGCGTCTTTCACGTACATCTCTCGCGTGCCCCATGTCTGGTCTACCGGACCAACCGCAATTTGTACACCGCTGGCTAACAACTCGACGCGCAACTCGTCGACGCTGTCCACCACCAGGTTCACCACCCCGCCCACAACTCCATCTCCAAAGAGCGATGAAAGATGAATCCACACGCCATCGCGCGAAACGCCCATATAGCACGGGTTCGCCTGCGCCGGATCGCCGCGATGCGCGAACTCCAGCCGGAATCCCAACGTGGTGCAGTAGAACTCCTGCGCTGCCGCGGCGTTTAAGACGTGGATAACGGGAACCGCAACCTCGATCACAAATTACCTCCGATCGTCTGGGCATTCTTTCGCCACTCGATGAGGGCCAATCGTCTCAACAGACAGGCTTGTGGATGTCGTGTTTCTCGCCTGACACGCAGAAAGTAGCTCCGCGTTCAACGCGAGGTAGGCTTAGTTTAAGAATCCCGTGACGGTTTTAACCGGCGGCACAGTTCTTGCCAGGACATCAGTCCGAGCGAATCCCCACCAACCCCTCCAGCCCATCCACCAACTTATTCACCCGCGCAACAACATCGACGCATCCGACGGCTGCAACAACAGCTCTGACGTCCCGCTCAAAACCACGTGGCAACTGGGGCAGTCCTGCTGCATGCTGCAGCAACCGCTTCTCCCCCGGATGCGGCATCTCATTCACCGCGAACAACACGTCAAAGTAGCTCGCCAAAAACGCCGCCACCCGATGATTCGCGCTCACTGAATCATTCCTTTGCACCGCCAGCTCAATCTGGTGCAGGAACGAAGATTGCGTGTCTCTCAGCAAACGATAGTTCTTCGCGATAACTGCTTGCTTCAGCTCAGCCGGATATGGCTGGCCAGCTCTCCGCTGCAACTCCGCAAACCAACCCTGGCGATCAAACAGCGTCTGGGAGTACAGCACGTTGTACCAGAAGCATGTCGAATATCCGACGGAGGCCTCGTGTCGCACCAACACTCGGTCCAGTTGCTCCTCGATCCAACGAGCGTGCCGGTACATCACATCGACAGCGCTTCCCGTCGCAACGTCGATCCATTCATCTCCCGGCTCCCAGGTGGCATTGCCGATCTCCGCACCCGGCGAGCCTGCAGCAATCCCCACTCGCTCTTCCAGGGGAATGTCCTCCATAACGTAAACGTAGAGATCAATATCGGAGCTCTCATCAGGAAACGGCGATATCTGCGATCCCGCCAACGCTACAGCTTCCACCGGCGACAGGGAAGAAAACTGCTGGGCGACTCGCTCAGCGAGCGCCCTGTACGGATTTAACATGGGAATCGGCACAAGCCATGCCAACTGAACGCTGGCCGCAGGATACCGCAAGATGAGGGATCGAGTGGACGCGGCTGAACTCTGGGCGGCCTTCCTGATGCCCGAAAAACTGAGCCGGATGACTGATGGCTGACGGACGTTGGCTGAAAGGGAAGAGCAAACAGCTAGCTGCTAGTTGCAATTTACTAGCCGCTGCTAACTGCCAGCTGCTAGTTGCTACCCTTCACTTCCCCGCATCCTTGTCGTACTTCGCCGCCACCTTCACCCCGCTCAATCCGCTGACATACTTGTAAATTCCCTTATTCAGCGACTCGGCAATCTTCTGCCGGTACTCCGGGGTTTCCAGTTTCTTCTCATCGGTGGGGTTCGACACAAACGAAATTTCGGCCAGGATGCTCGGCATATTTGCACCTATAAGGACCACGAACGGAGCCTTCTTTACCCCGCGATTCTTCAGCGTCGGATTCTTCGGCGAGAGTCCCGCATACAACGATGCCTGCACATCGCCGGCTAGTTCGCGCGATTCTTCGATTTTGTCTTTCAGCGTGATTTTCTTGACCAAGTCCTGAAGCTCATAGATCGACTTCTCCGAAACCGCGTTCTCTCTGGCGGCCACTTCCAGCGCATCAGCATTGGTTGTGAAGTTCAGGTAATACGTCTCGACCCCTCGCGCCGACGAATCCTGGCTCGAGTTAGCGTGTACCGAAACGAACAGGTCCGCCTGCTTCTCATTAGCGATTGCCGTGCGAGTCTCCAGCGGAATAAACGTGTCGTCATCGCGGGTATAAATCACCTCTGCACCTAACTTAGACTCGAGCAGTTTGCCTAGCCGCAGCGCGACATCCAGCACCAGGTCTTTTTCCTGCAAGCCGTTCGACCCTATCGTTCCCGTATCGTGGCCACCATGCCCGGCGTCAATGACGATCCGTCCGATCTTCAATCCCAACGCACGAATCAGGCTACGGTCGCCCTCCGAAGTCGGGGTGGCTGCATGCACCGGCTGCATATCCACAGGACTTGTCTTTGCCGGCTTCTTCACTATGGTTACGGCGGGCTTTTCAGGCTTCTTCTCCGGAACCACTGTAACCGCGGTGGGTGCAGTTGTCGGTTTGGTGGTCGCCTTGGCGACCAATTCGTCCGAGCCATTGGATTCAGCCTCGACCTTTGGATTAGCCTTCGCCACTTGGGTCGTAGACGACTTTGACATCTTACTGGCTGGCGTCAGCTCGCCGTTCGTATTCTTGAAAGCCGTGGTGGTAGTCGATGACTCCTTTTGTGCCGCTTTATCATCGTTTGCCGAACCGGTGGGAGAGATCGCGCTGTCCTTGAGTTCAGGCTTCAGCGACGCAGCGCTGGCGCTCGCAACCATTCCCGGCGTGGTAGCGGACTGATTGGCAACATTCGGAGATACGGTCGGTTTCCCCTCGTTTCTCGCCTGCTGCACGGAGGCAGTATCAGGGGGAAGATTGTCTTGCACTATCGCTGCCCTCCGCGTGTCCTTGCCATGAATGTCAACGATCAGCCGGTACGGATTGGGCAGCAGAAATGCCGAATATTCCGTCACATCGTCCACTTCCAGAACCACGCGCGTTGCATCCCGCTGATACTGCGCCACCCGTATCTTCTTCAGGAATCCGTCCTGCACATCGAAACTCTTGCCTAGCAGAGTCGAAACCAGCCGAGCATCCGGCAAATCGAAGAAGATGCGGTCAGGATCCGGTACACGCCCGGCTTCGTACTTCACTTGGCTGTCCACATCGATTGCCACCCGCGTGTAATCGGCGGTTGACCAGTAACGGATTCCGGTGACTCGGGCCACGCCAGTCTTCTTCGCCGCAGTCGTCGGCACAGCCGCCTCGACCGGCACATCGTTCTTTGCCGCCAATTCGCTCCTCTTCCGGGATTTCGAATGGGTCAACTCAGCCAGCGCTTCCTGGGCCTTCACCGCCTGCTGACTGTGCGGATACTTCTTCAGGAACTCTTCAAAGGTTGCCTTGGCTGCCGCCTCATCGCCCAAGTCTTCTTTATAGATTTGCGCAATGGTGAACAGCGCCTCCACCCGGTATTTGCTGCCGGGATACTCCCGCCGCAGGAACTCATACTCCATGATGGCGGCGTGCAAGTCTTTTTCGTCGGGGGCGTACTGGCGTCCCATCTCGGCCAAAATCTCCGCCACCGCAACAACGCTCGCGTCAGCCTTCGACGAGAACGGAGCCCGGTAGTAAACCTTGCGGTAGGCATCGGCCACCCTTTGATAGTCCTTGCGCGTCCGCTCGCTTGCTGGTCGCCCGTTGAGCGCCTCCCGCATTCGCTGGGCCGTCTCGTACTGGGTGCGTGCCTCCTGCTTCCGGACCGCCGGAGACCCTGCCGCAAAAGCAGTGCGGCAGACGACCAGCGAAACTATCAGCGCTACGAGGACGAATCCTCGTCGAATGATGACAGAAGGCTGGTGAAACTGCGGAGATATCGCGGATTGGAGAACGAGGCGAGGGTCTGAGCCGTTCATTGGGCGTGGAACCAATCGGACTGTCGTCCGCATCGCTCTTGGATTCAGAACGGAGTGGGCGCCCTCTATAACCCATGTGGAGGAAAGAAGGTGCGGGGCCGCTCGACGACTTAGCCCACTAAGCTCACAGCCAGAGCTATTCATTCCACGCAGGCTTCCGGCTACACTATACCCTCAAACTCCTGGCGGGCAGCAGCGTAGTCGGCGGACTAATCGTCAGAGCAATCTGATTATAGGCTTCGCAAGACCCCTTTTACGCCAGTCAACTGCTCGGGAACCACGAGAGTGAACCGCTATATCTTGTTGCCTACTCGCCTGTTACGAGCCACGAAGGTAAACCTCGCGGAACATTCCAAAACCGTCGATTGCCGCAAGACCTTCGAGGAGTTGAAGGCCAAAGGCGTCGAATTCCTCTCCGAACCCGAAAATCCTTCCTTCGGGCGCTAACCTGGGTCCACCACTTTACTTTTATACTCTCCTTATTCCAAATGGCTACCAAGCTGGAAGAAATCCTCGCCGCGACCCGCGCCCAGGTTGCCCAAACCAAGTCTACGGCCAACCTGGCCGAACTCACGGTTGCGGCCAACCGGCATCAGCCGCGTGGCTTCCGCGAAAACCTGCGTCGCGTCGCCCAATCCGGCCCGGCCATCATTGCCGAGCTCAAAAAGGCCTCTCCTTCGAAAGGGCTTATCCGCCCCGCATTCGATGTGCAGGCGCTTGCCGTAGAGCTCGAATCCGCCGGTGCGGCCTGCCTCTCCGTCCTCACCGACGAGCCATTCTTTCAAGGTTCACTTCGAAACCTGGAACTCGCCTCGCAGATCGTTACTGTCCCATGCCTGCGCAAAGACTTCATGCTGGACGAATTCCAAACTCTCGAAGCCCGCGCCCACCGCGCCGACGCCATCCTCCTCATTGTTGCAGCCCTCTCGCAGGAGCAACTTGCTGCGCTTCACCTCCGCGCCCGCGAACTCCAGCTCGACGTCCTCGTCGAGGTCCACGATGCCTTCGAGCTCGATCGCGCCCTGGCCGCCGGATGCGACCTCATCGGCGTCAACAACCGCAACCTACACACATTCGAAGTAAGCCTCAACACCTCGCTCGACCTTGCTACGCGGATTCCGCCCAGCATTGTGAAGGTCGCCGAAAGCGGTATCGACTCCGCCGTCGATGTCGCCCGTCTCCGCGACGCTGGCTTCGACGCCTTCCTCATCGGCGAATCCCTCATGCGAGCGCCCAACCCTGGCGAGGCGCTCCATGATCTGCTGACGAAGTCAACTGCCACTGCTTGAAGAGGTGCTTTCCAATTGCGTCGGGTTATCCGTTGTTGGATAGGACTCGGTGCCGTTCGAGAGCCTGGTCCGCTACAGTCCCGACGTGAGAGACGAAATAGGATAGCCCAGCGTTTTCAACGGCAGGTTGCCGTTATATAAAGAAGTTGAGAGTCCTTTTAGGGACGTCAGATTTCGGCGAGGGCTTGAGCCCGAGCCTCTTGAAACCCGAAACCCGAAACTTGAAACTGTCTTGTGCTCTGGATCAAGATCTGCGCCACCACCAACCTTGACGATGCCCGCGCCGCGCTTGACGCCGGAGCTAGCGCCCTCGGCTTCATCCTGACGGCCAGTCCGCGCCAGATCAGGCTCCGGGCCGCATCGCACATCATCCGCCAACTTCATTCCAGCACGGAGAAAATCGGCGTGGTTGTCAACGAAGCTCCCGGCAGACTTAAAGAACTCGCCGAATTGGTCGGATGCACCGGCTTCCAGCTCCACGGCGGTGAGCCCGCCGACCAGCTTCCCGAATTCCGCCGCGCCCTTGGCCTGCGCAAAATCATCAAGACTCTGCAAGTCGGCGAACTCCTCGCCAACTCAGCCAAGCTCGACGGGTATCTTGCACACGCCGGCCTCATCGACGGATTCCTGCTCGACTCTGGCTCTGCATCCTCCCGCGGCGGCACTGGCCAGACTTTTGACTGGCATGCGGCGCTCCCGCTCGTCCAGCGCATCAAGCGGCACAAGCCGGTCATCATCGCTGGCGGCCTCAATCCGGAAAACGTCGCCGACGCCATCCACCTCTTTGATCCTTGCGGCGTCGATGTCGTCTCCGGAGTCGAACTCTCCGCCGGCAAAAAAGACCCTGCCAAGCTCCGTGCCTTCATCGCTGCTGCCCGCGCGGCACAACTCACTGATCAGTGATTTGTCATCCCGACCGAGGGAGCCCGTGGGCGATCGAGTGGAGGGGTCTGCATTTTACACCCCGCTGATAAATCGCTCTCCCGCGCTTCCACGCCGTCAGCGCAACGAAGCAGGGAACGGCGGAGCCAGGTCCTCGTGAAGCGCCGATCTTGCGCTTCGTGGGATGATGGAGCGGCGATGTGCTTTTAGCCGTGGAGGTAAGTCCGCGGGACCGGGCGGAAATTATTGCCTAAGCCGCGGAGCGGCGTCGTTTTCAATGATTGCCAATGTCTTACCATCCACCCGCCCCCAATCCCTCTTTAAACCTGAAATCCCTCATAATGGGAAGAAACATGTCCACCACGACCGCACGCCCTCGCACTCAGAAAGGCCGCTTCGGCCCCTACGGCGGACGCTACGTCCCCGAAACCCTCATGGCCGCCTTGCAGGAGCTCGAGGCCGGCTACGCCGAAGCACGCCGCGACAAGTCATTCCGCGCCGAATATGTGAGACTTCTCCATACCTACGCTGGCCGCCCCACTCCACTGTTCAATGCCGAACGTCTCACCCAAGCCCTGCAAGGCCCCAAGATCTACCTCAAGCGCGAAGACCTCCTCCACACCGGCGCGCACAAGATCAACAACTGTATCGGACAGGCCCTGCTCGCGCGCCGCATGGGCAAGCACCGCATCATCGCCGAAACCGGAGCCGGACAGCACGGCGTGGCCACCGCCACCGTCTGCGCCCTCTTCGGCGTCGAGTGCGTCGTTTACATGGGCGCCGAAGACATAAGGCGCCAGGAGCTCAACGTCTTCCGCATGCGGCTCCTCGGAGCCGAAGTCCGCTCCGTTGACTCCGGCTCGCGCACCCTCAAAGACGCCATCAACGAGGCCATGCGCGACTGGGTCACCAACGTTCGCACCACCCACTATCTGCTCGGCAGCGTCCTCGGCGCGCATCCGTATCCCACCATGGTCCGCGACTTCCACCGCGTCATCGGCGAAGAGGCGCGGCGGCAGATTCTTAAGGCGGAGGGCAAGCTGCCGAACGCTGTTATCGCCTGCGTTGGCGGAGGCTCCAACGCCATCGGCGTCTTCCACGCCTTCCTCGACGATCCCGGCGTCGCCCTCATCGGCGTCGAAGCCGGAGGCCGCGGCCACTCCCTCGGCGAACATGCCGCCCGCTTTGACCGAGAAGGCGGCGGTAGCCCCGGCGTCTTGCAGGGCACTTACTCCTATGTTTTGCAGGACACGTCCGGACAGATCGCCGCGACGCATTCCGTTTCCGCCGGACTCGACTATCCCGCGATCGGCCCGGAGCACGCGTGGTTACACGACCAGGGCCGCGCTGAATACGTCTCCGCCGACGACAAAGAGGCGCTCGACGCGCTGCGCAAGTTGGCGCATCTCGAAGGAATCATCTGCGCGCTGGAGTCAGCCCACGCCGTCGCCGAATGCATCAAGCGCGCCCCGAAGATGTCTTCTTCTGATGTAGTGATCGTCAACATCTCTGGCCGAGGCGACAAAGACATCGGCATCCTGCGCGAAAACCTCGCGTTGTAACCACGCGACAGACTCCAACTTGTGTCATCCGGAGCGACGGCGGCGCATGTGGGCTGCCGGAGTCAAGGGACCTGCTGTTTCGGACAATCGATAACCAACCACGGATAACTGCATTTCGGGTGGGAGCACCCATGCTCAAGCCTGCCTTGAGCAAAGCCGAAAGGGCTTGTCCCGATCTACGTCGATGCAGTCCATAAAAATCGTTGAGCGTTTACTTAACCACTTTTAGGGCAATGTTAAAGTGAATATTTAACTATCAGAGGCAGGTTGAAGGATTTCTTCACGGCTGCCGCGTGAACAAAATTGTCGCTGGGGCAAACCCTCCCTAGGTCTTTAGCGCGACTGGCAGCGACGCGAAGCCCGATTTGGTCCACTCACCGTTCTCGAATCTTCTCCTCCTCTCCTGTTACCCTAATCTTTCATGTCCATTCAGTTCCGGCACAAGCCCGGGCTCGTGGCCTACATCACCTGCGGTGACCCCAGCCTGGAGGTTTCACACGATGTTGCACTTGCGGCTATCGAGGCCGGCGCCGATGTGATCGAGCTCGGCGTTCCGTTCAGCGATCCTGTTGCCGATGGAACGGTGATCCAGAGTGCCAGCGAGCGCGCGTTGGCGAACGGTACCGATCTCACAGGAGTTCTCGGCGTGGCCCGAACGATCCGCCAGAATTCGCAGGCTGGGCTCATCATCTTTAGCTATCTCAATCCCATCTTGCAGTTCGGGGTGGAAAAGTTCTGTGTTGCTGCCAGCCAGGTGGGAGTCGACGGCGCACTTATCACCGACCTACCCGTGGAAGAAGCGAACGAGTATCTGCGCGCCATGACAGCACATAAACTCGCGCCGGTGTTTCTGGCGGCGCCCACGAGTACGGATGAGCGGTTGCGTGCGGTAGCGAGACGCTCGCGAGGATTTGTTTATGCGATCTCGAGAACGGGGATTACGGGAACTCGAGAACAAGTAGCGAGTGACGCGCAAACGCTCGTGCAGCGGCTACGTTCGATGACGAAGCTGCCGATCGCGGTAGGGTTTGGTGTGTCGAATGCAGATCAGTTTGCGGAAGTGGGCTCGTTTGCCGACGCAGTCGTGGTTGGCAGCGCGATTGTGCAGCGCATTGAGCGAAATGCAGGACGCGAGGCCGATGCTGTGGGAGAATTTTTACAAACGCTGCGGCGAACTTGATGCGGGACGACTTATTCACCACGGACGCAAGGAGGACACGGAGAACTGTAGTTCAGAAACCGTGAGCGCAGCCTACTGACCAGTGAGGCGTCGTGGCTGGGTGGGCGAAATACCATGGATATTGTTGGGTGGCGGCTGAAGATCGATGAACTCGACCGGCAATTGGTGGCACTCATCAGCGAACGGGCGCGCTGTGCTGTCGAGATCGGAAAACTGAAGCAGCATTCAAACCTGCCAGTTTACGAACCCGACCGCGAGCGCATCATCTTTGAGAACATCCAGCGCGAGAACCACGGACCTTTGTCGCAGGTGCAGTTACGGCAGATCTACGAACGGTTGGTGGATGTGATGCGTCAGATCCAGAGCGATGAGATTGCCCCGCAGCCGGCGGAGGAACGGAAGGGCGAGCTTACAGAGATGGAGCCGAGAGATTAAAAAAACAATTAGCAGCTAGCTTCATGACCACGCATCACCCGTAACACAATGAAGTGCCAGGTGCTAAATGCTAAGTGCTAATCGCTAAGCAGGAGAGCCATACGTAATGATTGTTGCGATGCTGGAGACGGCCACCGAAGAGCAGATTCAGGATGTGACTGATCACCTGATGCGCATGGGTTTTGCGGTGCATCGCACTACGGGTGCGCGCCAGTCGGTGCTCGCCGCCGTCGGCAAACGAATTGACTTCGACACGCGCGACCTTGAGGTGTTACCCGGCGTTGAGAAGGTGCACCGCATCAGTGCGCCTTACAAGCTCGTGGGGCGGCAGTTTCATCCGCATGATTCGGTCATCAAGCTGGGCAACGGCGTCGAGGTCGGCGGCAAGTCAGTGGTTGTGATGGCCGGGCCGTGTTCCGTCGAATCGCGTGAGCAGATTTTCCGAGCAGCAGATCAGGTAGCAAAGGCTGGAGCAAAAGTTCTAAGAGGAGGCGCATTCAAGCCCCGCAGCTCCCCCTATACCTTTCAGGGACTGGGAGTGGAAGCCTTGAAGCTCATACGCGAAGCAGCCGATGCTCATGGCCTGCTAGTGATCAGCGAGGTGATGGAAATCTCGCAAATCGACACAATGATGCCTTACGTCGATGTTTTCCAAGTGGGTGCACGCAACATGCAGAATTTCAACCTGCTGCGAGAGTTGGGCAAGGTGCGCAAGCCGGTGTTGATGAAGCGAGGCATTGCCGCGACGATTGAAGAAATGCTGCTCTCCGCCGAGTACATCATGTCAGGCGGGAATTACGAAGTTATTCTGTGCGAGCGTGGCATACGGACCTTTGAGACGTACACGCGCAATACTCTCGACATCTCGGCGATTCCAATTGTGCACAAGCTGTCGCATTTGCCGATAACCTCCGACCCGTCACACGGAACGGGATTGCGCGACAAAGTTTCGCCGATGGCGTGCGCCTCAGTGGCAGCCGGTGCGGATGCGTTGCTGATCGAGGTGCATCCCGATCCGGATCATGCACTTTCGGATGGAGCGCAGTCGCTGTTCCCGGAACAGTTTGTGGAGCTGATGGAGAAGCTGCGGATGATAGCACCGGCGGTGGGAAGGGCGATCTAGGCTTTCGGTCCCGCATGGGTTTAGTGCGTGCGGACAGAAATGCAGTTCCTTCGACTCGGACGCCCTCGTCATGGCGCGTTCTCGCTCAGGATGACAAACGAAGAGTGAGTTTCTGTATGTCGATTCGGCAAATCACGATTGTTGGTACCGGCCTGATTGGCGGGTCGCTGGCGCTGGCACTCAAGCAACATGGCTTTGACGGGACGATCGTGGGGTGCGACAAGCGGTCAGTCCTTGAGGCGGCTCTGGAGCGCACGGTCATCGATCGAGCTGAAGCCGATCTAGAGCGCGCAGTTGTCGACAGCGATGTCGTCGCCTTTGCTACGCCGGTCGGGACTACTCTGTCGCAGTTTGAAGCCATCGCACCTACCCTTCCTGCCACCACACTCATCACCGACACCGGTAGTACTAAACGGATGTTCGTCGATCGGGGATGAAGCAGGGAAGCGCGTGCTGCCCGGACACCCTATGGCAGGCAAGGAATTTAGCGGCATCGAGCACTCTGACGCTGACCTGTTTCAAGGTGCGGTGTGGCTCATCACACCAATTGTCGCCAACCATCAGTACACGCCATTGCAGGAAGAATTCACTGACCTCTTAAGGGCGATCGGGGCCCGTGTCGTAATGCTTGATCCTGAACGCCACGACCTGCTGTGCGCATGGATCAGCCATCTGCCTCAGATGATCGCGACTGCATTGACTTCGGTGCTGCATGAGGAGCTGGGCGACGACGAGACCGTAATGCAGATCGGTGGACGTGCTCTGCGCGAGATGACGCGCATCGGGCATAGCCCGTATTCGATGTGGCGCGACATTGCGATCACCAACAGCGAGAACATCGAGGACGTGATGCTGCGCTTCGAGCAACAGATAACGCACCTGCGCGAGAACCTGAAAGGGCCAGGGTTAAAAGAGATGTTCGAAAGTGCGAATAGATTCGCGCAAAAGCCTTAGCGGGTGGTTTAAGTGCAGGGCCAGGCCCGCGGAAAAAAGCAATTTTTGATAGGGCTTCAGACCGGGTTTTGGCCTGTGTCAGAGCCCGCGCGATATTCGCGGTAAGATAGAGCCGGAGGAGTTGGGATTCACGAGCGATAGTTTTGCCCTGATCGATCTCAACGCGGTAGCGACCCGAGCCGCAGTGTCCACGGCAGTATTCGGCTGATGTAAAGCAGGCCGCTCTTGTGCCAGGGATCTTGCCGCAGCCGGTTGGTAATCTCCTCGGGAGAGGAGGCGCGCACGATCAGCAACACTTCATCGCTGCCTTCCAGGGGCCCTCCGAGAATAATGAAACCCTCAGCAACGAGAGTGTCCATGAGCGCGGCATGAGCATCCCAGTCGGATTGCTGTTCCAGCGGTAAGCCTTTTTTGTAATTGTCTCCACGGCGATTGATTATTGCGTATAAAGGCATGCTCTTTTGCTCTGCGCGGCGAGTCTTGTGTCCAAATTTTGCCACATTCGCTCTGACTAATTACAATCGCCCGTTCGGAAAAATAACCATGTCGATGAACAAGGTGTTTGAGAGCGCGGACGAGGCCGTCGCAGATATTCAGGACGGCGCAACCATCATGGTGGGAGGTTTTGGGCTGTGCGGGATTCCCGAGAACCTGATTCGCGCGCTGGTGAAGAAGGGTGTGAAGAACCTCAATACCATGAGCAACAATGTGGGCGTGGACGAGTTTGGCCTCGGCTTGATGCTCTATGCCGGACAGATTCGCTCACATAAGGGCAGCTACGTGGGCGAGAACCGCCTGCTGGAGGAGATGGTAATCACGGGCAGGATCGATCTGGAGCTGATTCCGCAAGGCACTTTTGCCGAACGCATTCGCGCGGGTGGGGCAGGCATCCCTGCGTTCTACACGCCGGCGGGCTACGGAACGGTAGCAGCCGAGGGGAAAGAAACCCGCGAGTTCAACGGGCGCGCTTACGTTATGGAACATGCGCTGACCGCCGAGTTCGCGCTGATCAAAGCGTGGAAGGGCGACAAGTGGGGCAACCTGGTGTATCGCAAGACGGCGCAGAATTTTAATCCCATGATGGCAACGGCAGCCAAGATCACCATCGCCGAGGTCGAGCACCTGGTCGAGCCAGGGGAAATCGATCCCGATCATGTACACACACCTGGGATTTATGTAAAGCGGATTATTCACGGCGAAAACTACGAAAAGCGGATTGAGAGAAGGACGTTGCGCAAGGTATAAGGAACGACAAAACAGAAGCACAGAGATACAGAGAAATCCGAATTAGGAACCTCTGTGTCTGTGTGATGATTTCCTCTGAGGAACGGCACCAATGGCTGATCCCAAACCCGACAAGCAGAAAGACGCGGAAAAGCGCGACCGGATCGTCCGGCGAGTGGCGCAGGAGTTGCGCGACGGATTTTATGTGAACCTCGGCATTGGCATGCCGACGCTGGTGGCTAACTGCGTTCCTCCCGGAATGCGGGTTGTTCTGCAAAGTGAGAATGGCATGCTGGGCGTAGGGCCATATCCCTTGGCGGGCGAGGAAGATCCTGACCTCATCAATGCGGGCAAGGAAACGGTAAGCGAACTGCCGGGCACATGTTACTTTTCCAGCGCAGAATCATTTGCCATGATTCGCGGCGGGCACATCGACCTGAGCGTGCTGGGCGCGATGGAAGTAGATGAAGAAGGCAATCTCGCCAACTGGATGATTCCGGGCAAAATGGTTAAAGGCATGGGTGGCGCGATGGACCTGGTGGCCAGCGCGCGTCGGGTGATCGTAGCGATGGAACACACCACGCGCGACGGGGCTCCGAAGATTCTGAAGCGCTGCACGCTGCCGATTACCGGCCTGCGGGTGGTGGATAACCTTGCAACCGAGATGGCCTACATTCGAGTCTCGCAAGCGGGGTTGGTGCTCGAGGAGATCGCTCCCGGGCTTAGTGTGGAAGATGTGCAGAAAGCGACCGATGCTCCGCTGCTGATCAATCCGCAGTTGAAGACGATGGTGATTTGAACATCCAGACACGGAGGCGCGGAGGATTTTCTGAAACCTGTACCCTTGACCTCCTTGCCACACCATGAATCGAAGTTCGCAAGAACTTCAAATTGGTCAGTCAATTAATTCCTAAATTGGGAAATTGTGACATGGCATCACCGAGCGCCTGTGATGCCGGTCGCTGCACATTTGGGCGTCGTGAGGAATATTGATTTGTAATCCCACTCTTGTGCCCGAAAAGAAGGAAGGTATGTCCACTCGACTGTTTTGCTTGTTCGCAATTCTTGCTGTGCCCTGCGCGGTTACGGTCAGCGCTCAGACAGCCCCCGCCGCGACGCCGCAAGCCACAAACCCTGAAATCAAGCGCGTGCCCGCAGCCTACACTGATCCGTCATCAGGCAAGGGAATGTATGATGCTTACTGTGCTTCGTGCCATGGGGTTGATGGAAAAGGCGACGGCCCGGCAGCGCCCGCGTTGAAGGTTTTGCCGACGAATCTGACATCCTTAGCAATAAAGAACGGGGGAACTTTTCCGGCGGCGCACGTATCAGCGGTGATTCGGAGCGGCACGGTGACCCTGGCTCACGGTAGCAAAGATATGCCGGTGTGGGGACCGATTTTCCATTCAATGGGGGGCCACAGCCAGCCGCAAGTGCAGCTAAGGATTCGAAATCTGACGAACTACCTGGAGTCGATTCAGTAGCGAGCTCTCGTAAGGCCAGTTTAAGAACAACAGAGCGCAATCTCTGCGCCCTGTTGTTTTCTGTTCAGCCGTTTTCTAGACGGCCACCGGCTGTTTCACGGGCACTGGCGTAAGCCAGCCGTGGCGGTCTTCGACTTTGCCATTGGCAATGGCGTAGAACTCGGAACGAATGGCCTGAGTGATAGGACCAACGTTGCCATCGCCAACTTTGATCTTGTCGACGGAGCCGATCGCCGTGATCTCGGCGGCGGTACCACTGAAGAATACCTCTTCGGCCAGGTATAACAATTCGCGGGGAATGGCCTGTTCCTGAAGCGGTATGCCTAAATCCTGCGCAATATGTATCACCGAGCTCCGCGTGATGCCTGGCAGTACGCTGTTGGCCAGAGGAGGCGTGTAGAGCAGGTCCTTGTGGACGAGGAAGATGTTCTCTCCCGGGCCCTCGCTCACGTAGCCGTTGACGTCCAGAGCAATGCCTTCACTGTAGCCGTTGACCAGCGCCTCCATGCGAACAAGTTGCGAGTTCATGTAGTTGGCGCCGGCTTTGGACATCGTAGGCATGGTATTCGGGGCCAAGCGGTTCCAGGAGGAGACACAGACGTCGATGCCCACTTCGTCGCCGGCGAGGAACTTTCCCCATTCGTAATTCACGATGTACACATCGACGGGCGAACCTGTGGGATCAACGCCGACTGTACCGTACCCACGCAGAATGATGGGGCGGATGTAGCAGGGCGTGATTTTGTTGGCCACGATCAGGTCCAACGTGGCATGGATAAGCTCGTGGAGGGTGTAGTCGAGCTCCATGCGATAGATCTTGGCCGAGTCGAGCAAGCGCTGCATGTGATCGCGTAAACGAAACACCGCGGGACCTTTGTCGGTCTGATAGCAACGGATTCCCTCAAAAACGGACGAACCATAGTTCACGACATGGGACATAACATGCAGCTGGGCGTCGTTCCAGGGGATTAGCTTGCCGTTGAACCAGATTTGCTCGCTCGCTTTGATGGCCATCGAGGCGCTCCTTTACTCGGTTGGAATGATCTTGCCGCTCAGAGTTTGCCTAGCTATGTGTGGGATGCCGCTAACCTCGGACCTGATGGCATGAAAGTGCAGAACGCAGGGCATCGTGGACGCAGCTTGACTGGTGATTATAAATTAGGTGGACTTCGGGGTGAGTGGAGCAAAAAAGTGTTTACAAATCATTTCGCCAGGTAACCATTCACCCCGCAAATTGAGCACTTGGCTGCATACAACCCCAATCTCAACAAAAAGTTGCGGGGAACTTTTTGTTCTCAGACGCGTCTAGATACGTGGGTTGCCAAAGTTGTCGGGAGTCTTAAACCGCAACCCATCTCCGAGCGAGCGGTCAAGAATTCTAGGTGTACGCGCGTACTTCGCCCTTACAGTCATGGTTCGCGGACCGAGAGCCGGAGCAATTTACAGTTTCAGGAGAAGTCAAGGCAATGAAGAAGCTAATGTTCGCTCTCGTGGTTACGCTCCTGTTCACCGTGGCTGCAGTAGCACAGGATGTGCCAAAGTTTGAAATTCCCGTCGGGTTCTCGTTCGTCAATGTTCACCCTAACCTAAGCCCCATCACCAGCTTCAACATCTTCGGCGGCGGCGGCGGTTTCGTTTACAACGTCACCCCCTGGATCGGAATCAAGGCAGATTTCATGGGTTACACCCAGGGCAGCGGACTGAAGAACCAGCTCGTCAACAACACTATTCCGTTGACGTACAACGTGCAGGGCAACGTGTTTACCTACATGTTCGGCCCGCAGATCAAGAAGCACTCGGGCAAATTCCAGCCCTTCGGCGAGGCCCTGTTCGGCGCTGCACATAGCAACGCCTACGCGAATGCCTATAACAACATTCATGGCCTTACCAGCGCCAGCAGCAACAACAACGCATTTGCTATGGAATTTGGCGGTGGTCTTGACTACGCCGTCACGCCTCACATCCAGCTTCGCCCCGTAGAAGTGGACTACCTCTACACCCGCTTCGGCGTAAACGGAACCAGCTACACCGGCAATCAAAACAACTTTAAGTATTTTGCCGGTGTAAACTTCACCTTCGGCGGCAAGTAAGCTGTCAGCAGTAACAATCGAGCATGGCGCCAACCCGCGAGGCGGGATGGCGCCTTTTTTCTTCGCAGCGACTGTGCCGGATACAATGGAACAAAGACTTTCGTCTCCGGAGACGCCGCCATCCACACCTACAACCTCGGCATTATTGGGCTGGGCAATGTTGGCTCCGCTCTTATAGCGCTGTTGCAGCGCAAACGGCAGGAGCTCGCAGAACGGTACGGAATTACGTGGCACATCACTGGAATTGCGTCACGGCGGACCGGTTGGTTGGTGGCTCATGAAGGGTTCGCGGCTCAGAAGCTGTTAGCGCGCGACTTCTCGGGGGGTTGGTCGGCGGGACACTGCGCGAGTTGGCTGCACGGTGCCAAACCGGACGTGGTATTTGAGGCGAGCTCGCTGAATGCCGATAGCGGTGAGCCCGCCATCACCTATCTGCGCACCGCTCTGCACTGCGGCGCATACGCGATCAGCGCCAACAAGGGACCCGTTGTGTACGCGTATCGCGAGCTGACTGCGTTGGCGAATTCGAAGCGGCGGCGGTTTTACTTCGAATCAGCCATGATGGATGGTGCGCCGGTATTCTCGCTTTTTCGCGACGCACTGCCCGCAATCGAAGTTCGGGGATTTCGCGGCGTGATCAATTCCACCACCACGGTAATTCTGCAAACTATGGAAGCGGGCGCAAGCTTGCAGGAAGCCATTCAGGAAGCGCAGCGGCTAGGGGTGGCAGAGACCGATCCCTCGGCCGATATCGATGGGATTGATGCCGCCGTGAAAGTGGTGGAAGTTGCGAATGTTCTGATGGGCGCCAACATGAAGCTTTCTGATGTGTCGCGAATTGGCATTCGCAATGTGACCCCGGGGCAGTTGCGCAAAGCAAAGCAAAACGGTGAAGCTTGGAGATTGGTAAGCCGGGCGCGTCGTCAGTCGGACGGCAACATCAGCGCATCCGTCGCGCCCGAGCGACTGAAAGCTGATGATCCGTTAGCCCAGGTGCAGGGTACGTCACTACTGATTGCCTTCGAGACAGATATTTTTAAGGAACTGATCATCAGCGAGCGTGATCCGGGGCCGGAAGCGACGGCATACGGAATGCTTTCAGATTTTGTGAATGCAGTGAGGGGTGTCTAGGAATGTCAGCCATTACCAATGTTGTCCCGCAAGTACGGAGGCTCGATGTCGATTGGGTTCGCGAGCAGTTTCCCGCGCTAAAGCAAACGGTAAACGGCCAGCTGGCGGTCTTTTTCGATGCGCCCGGCGGTACTCAAGTACCGCAGCGGGTGATCGATGCAATTTCGGAATATCTGTCGAAGTGGAACGCGAACCTGGGAGGAGCGTTCCTGACCAGCCAGCGCAGCGACCTGATTGTGGAGCAGGCGCATGAAGCCATGGCCGACTTCCTCAATTGCGCGCCTGATGAAGTCGTATTCGGTGCCAACATGACGACCCTGACGTTTGCGCTGAGCCGCGCCATCGGCCGCGAGCTGAAGAGCGGGGACGAGTTGCTGGTGACCTGCCTTGACCACGATGCTAACGTATCGCCGTGGGTTTGCCTGGAAGAGCGCGGAGCCAAGGTTCGGACGGCCGACATCCGCCCTACCGACTGCACGCTCGACATGTTCGATTTGCAAGCGAAGATCCGCCGGACGACCAAGCTGGTGGCGGTGGGATGGGCAGCGAACGCAGTCGGCACGATCAATGACGTGCGCGAAGCAGTTCGCATGGCGCGCGTCGTGGGCGCACTGACCTTTGTGGACGCAGTACACTACGCGCCGCATGGACTGATCGACGTGAAGGCGCTTGACACCGACTTCCTCGCCTGTTCGAGCTACAAGTTCTTTGGACCGCATCAGGGTATTCTTTACGGCAAGCGTGAGCAACTGCTGCGACTGCGTCCGTACAAGCTGCGTGTCTGCAGCGAGAAGCTGCCCGACCGTTGGGAGACCGGCACGCAAAACCATGAGTGCATGGCTGGCGTGACCGCTGCGGTCGACTACATCGCAGAGGTCGGGCGGCGGCACAGCAGCGAAGGCCTCACCCGGCGCGAGGCCATTGTCGCGGGGTACGAAGTGTTCCAACAGCAT